>Ga0334722_10000105_pt1 | contig 121134 bp, 107 predicted proteins | sample C3_bottom_MG_FD_207210 | JGI IMG/M metagenome (GOLD analysis project Ga0334722, IMG submission 207210) | Sediment microbial communities from Yellowstone Lake, YNP, Wyoming, USA - C3_bottom | ecosystem: Environmental > Aquatic > Freshwater > Lake > Sediment | place: USA: Wyoming | collected...
CATGTAGACCACGGCAAGACGACATTGACGGCGGCGATAACGAAAGTGCTGGCAATGAAGGGGCAGGCGACATACAGGGCATATGATTCAATCGACAATGCGCCTGAGGAAAAGGCGAGGGGGATAACGATAGCGACGGCGCACGTGGAGTATGAGACGGATAACCGTCATTATGCGCATGTAGATTGTCCTGGTCATGCGGACTACGTAAAGAACATGATAACCGGCGCGGCGCAGATGGACGGAGCGATACTTGTGGTCAGCGCAGCGGACGGGCCGATGCCGCAGACGAGAGAGCACATACTGCTTGCGAGGCAGGTCGGAGTTCCGTATATAGTTGTATTTATGAACAAGACAGATATGGTAGACGACCCTGAGTTGCTGGAACTTGTAGAGCTTGAGATAAGAGAGTTGTTGAGCAAGTATAAGTTTCCCGGGGACAAGATACCGATAGTTAAGGGCAGTGCGCTGAAGGTAGCGGAGAGCCCGAGCGCGGATCCCGGGGCAGATGATTACAAATGCATATGGGAGCTTATGGCGGCTGTAGACAGCTATATACCGACGCCTGAGAGGCCGATAGACAAGCCGTTTTTGATGCCTATAGAGGATGTATTTTCGATATCCGGCCGCGGGACGGTTGTTACGGGCAGGGTAGAGAGAGGGATAATCAAGGTAGGCGAGGAAGTAGAGATAGTAGGGTTGGGAGATACGAGGAAGTCTGTGGCGACCGGCGTAGAAATGTTCAGGAAGCTGCTGGATGAGGGCCGGGCTGGAGACAACGTCGGAGTGCTGCTCAGAGGCATAGGGAAGGAAGACGTGGAGCGCGGGCAGGTATTGGCAAAGCCCGGAAGCATAACACCGCATACGAAGTTCAAATGTGAGGCATATATATTGACGAAGGAAGAGGGCGGCAGGCACACGCCGTTTTTCAAGGGATACAGGCCGCAGTTTTATTTCAGGACAACGGACGTGACGGGAGTTGCGCAGCTGCCTGACGGAGTGGAGATGGTAATGCCGGGAGACAATGTAAGTCTGACGGTCGAGCTGATATCCCCGATAGCGATGGAAAAGGAACTCAGGTTTGCGATAAGGGAAGGCGGACGTACTGTCGGCGCCGGAGTCGTTACCGAGGTGCTGGTATAAACGTGAATCAAAAGATAAGAATAAAACTAAGGGCGTACGATCACAGGGTGCTTGACCAGTCCCTGAAAGAGATAGTTGACACCGCGCAGAGGACAGGCGCGCGTGTTGCCGGTCCGGTTCCGCTGCCAACACATATAAGCAAGATAACAGTCCTGAGGTCGCCTCATGTAGACAAAAAATCAAGGGAGCAGTTTGAGATAAGAACTCATAAGCGCCTTATAGACATACATGACGCAACCCCCCAGACGGTGGACGCACTTATGAAACTTGAACTGGCGGCCGGAGTCGATGTGGAGATAAAGCTATGACAGGCATATTGGGGCGTAAACTTGGGATGACGCAGGTATTTGATGAAAACGGCAGAATGTGGCCGGTGACCGTTGTCGAGGCAGGCCCTTGCTATGTGGTCCAGGTGAAAACACTTGAAAAAGACGGATATGAGGCGGCCAAGATAGGGTTCTCTGAGATCAGGAAGGCAAAGAACGTCAATAAACCTACTGCCGGCATGTTCGGCAAGGTCGGTGTTGCTCCCTGCAGACTGCTTAAAGAGTTTCCGATGGGAAGCATCAAAGTCGGAGATGTGCTGACAGTGGAAAAATTCCAGAAGGGCGATCTAATTTCGGTAACGGGCGTTTCAAAGGGCAAGGGATTCCAGGGTGTCATGAAGAGGCATAATTATTCCGGCGGCCCCGGATCGCACGGCTCAATGTTTAACAGGGCTCCCGGTTCAATCGGCGCGAGTTCTTTCCCTTCAAGGGTTTGGAAAAACAAGGGACTGCCGGGACATATGGGGTCCGAGAGAGTGACCGTTAAGAACCTGAAGATAGTAGATGTCAAGACGGACCAGAATCTTCTGTTGATTTGGGGGGCTGTCCCGGGTTCCAAAGGGACATATCTCGAAATCAGAAAGGAAGGCAACGATGCCGGAAATTGATATAAAGGATAAAAACAGTAATTCAGTCGGAAAGCTGACGCTCCCCGAAGATGTCTTCAGTGTGTCGGCCAAAGACGGAGTAATACATAACTCGGTTGTGAACTATCTGGCCAACCAGAGGCAGGGTACTCATTCCACAAAGACAAAAGGACTTGTCAGCGGCGGCGGAAAGAAACCCTGGAAGCAGAAGCATACAGGCCGGGCGAGATCAGGCAGCAGCCGCTCTCCTTTGTGGAGAGGCGGCGGCATAGTATTCGGTCCTCAGCCCAGGGACTATTCATATGCAATACCCAAAAAAGCCAGGAGGCTGGCCCTGAGGGCTGCCTTAACAGGCAAGCTAACCGACGGTGAGATGATAATAATAGACAGCCTTTCCATGGAAAGCCCCAAAACTCAGGATATGGCAACAATCCTTAAAGGACTCAATCTGGAAGGTAAGAGCACTCTGATTGTTCTGGATAATTACGATAAAAATGTAATGCTGTCCGCCAGGAATATCCCGGGCGTGACCGTCAGGAAGTTCTCTGATATGAACTCATATGATGTTGCGGTGCATAGCAGGCTTTTGATGACAAAAAAAGCGGCTGAAATGCTTGCGGGGGCTGAAAGCAAATGAAGAGTCTATATACAGTGATAAAGAAACCGTTATTTACGGAAAAAGGCACTAATCTTAAAGAGTCCGAAAACAAGATGCTGGTCGAAGTTGCAAAAGATGCGAATAAACTTGAAATCAAGCAGGCCGTTGAAGAGATCTTCAAGGTAAAAGTTGAAAAAGTGGCTACAATCAAACTTCACGGGAAGTGGAAAAAATACGGCAAGTTCGAGGGCAAGAAGCCTGACAGGAAAAAGGCCCTCATCACCCTGATGAAGGGAGAAAAACTTGACTTTGTCGAGGGCGCATAATGGGAATAAAGAAATATAATCCGACATCTCCGGGCAAAAGATTTCGTACTGTAATGGACTATGCGGAAATTACCGCAACTACGCCGCTCAAATCACTTTTGGCACCGATGAAAAAAACCGGCGGCAGGAACAACACCGGCGGTGTAACCGCATGGCAGAGAGGCGGCGGCAATAAACGCAAATACAGGATCATTGATTTCAAGAGGGACAAGTTCGGCATTCCGGCCGTTATCGCGACCATTGAATACGATCCGAACAGATCCGCCAGAATAGCACTCCTGAACTATAAGGACGGCGAAAAAAGATACATAATCCTTCCGGCCGGTTTGAGCGTCGGGGAAGAAGTTGTGTCGGGCAAGGGCTCTGAAATCAAGGTGGGGAACGCGCTTCCGCTGAGCGACATGCCCTTGGGAACATTTCTCCATAATATAGAGTTGAGGCCGGGACAGGGCGCAAAGATGGTCAGGAGCGCCGGCGCTCAGGCGCAGCTGATAGCTAAGGATGAAGAATATGTGCAGATAAAGCTGGGCTCCGGCGAGGTCAGGCGCGTGCCTGCGAAATGTATGGCAACGGTCGGACAGGTCAGCAATCCTGAGCATGAGAACATTTCTCACGGTAAGGCCGGCAAAAACAGATGGCTGGGCAAGAGACCACATGTCAGAGGAGTTGCGATGAACCCGATAGACCATCCGCTCGGCGGCGGCGAAGGAAGAAGCTCGGGCGGCAGGCCTCCCTGCACTCCGTGGGGCGTGCCGGAGGGCATCAAGACAAGGAACAGCAAGCGGACAGACATGTATATTGTCAAGAGGAGGAAGTAAATTGCCAAGGTCATTGAAAAAAGGACCGTTCGTCGATGATAAGCTGATGAAAAAGGTCAACGATATGATTTCATCCGGGGACAAGAAGCTGATAAAAACTTGGTCGAGGCGTTCCATGGTCCTTCCTGAATTTATAGGCTATACGTTTGCGGTGCACAACGGGAAGAAGTTCATCCCCGTATATGTAACGGAAAACATGGTTGGCCATAAGCTGGGCGAGTTTTCTCCCACCAGGACTTTCAAGGGCCATGCGGGCTCGTCAAAGACCACAACGGTAAAGGGTTAATAATATGGAGTCAAAGGCGATTTTAAAATATGCGAAGATTACCCCGAGGAAAGCTCGGAGGGTTACCGATCTTATAAAGGGCAAAAAGGCCGGCGATGCTCTTTTGTCCCTCAGGTTCATGCCCTATAGAGGGGCACGGTACATAGAGAAGATACTCAAATCGGCTATGTCCAATGCCGAAAACAAGAATACCAGTGTCGATTCAGAGGCCCTGGTGGTCAGCCGCGCGTTTGTGGATCAGGCTTCTACGATGAAGAGAATTGAACAAAGATCAATGGGTCGGGCCAATGTCATCAAGAAAAGGTCCTGTCACATTACAGTGGTATTAACAGAAAAATAGTCAGGAGGACATTTTGGGCCAGAAGACGCACCCTATAGGGAACAGAATAGGAATAACCAGGACTTGGGACTCCAGATGGTATCTTAAAAAAGGATACGCGGAACAGCTTATAGAAGATATCACTATCAGAAAAGAGATCAAGGAAAAGCTTTTCCATGCAGGAGTCGCGAGAATAGAGATAGAACGCGCCGGTCAGAAGATAAGGGTGATAATACATACCGCAAGACCGGGCATCATTATAGGGAAGAAAGGCTCAGAAGTCGAAAAGCTCCGCAAGGACCTTGAACTGATAAGCGGGAAGCAGGCCTCAGTGGATATCAAAGAAATCAGGAAGCCTGAGGTCGATGCCCAGCTCGTAGCGGAGAACATAGCTCTGCAGCTGGAAAAAAGGGTTGCGTTCAGAAGGGCTATGAAAAAGGCGGTCTCCTCTGCGCTTAGGTTTGGCGCTTTGGGAATTAAAATTACATGCTCCGGAAGACTTGCCGGCGCCGAAATAGCGAGGACTGAATGGTACAGGGAAGGAAGAGTCCCGTTGCATACATTCAGGGCCGATATCAATTACGGTACTGCCCAGGCAAAAACTACATATGGAATAATTGGTGTGAAAGTCTGGGTTTATTCGGGAGACGTATTGCCCGAGATCACAAGGCCCCGGACGGAAGCAGCGGTCATATAAGGGGAACAAGTTATGTTGATGCCTAAAAAAGTTAAATTCAGGAAAATGCAGAAAGGCAATATGAACGGCAAGGCCTATACAGGGTCTGAGGTGTCCTTCGGGGAGTTCGGACTGAAGGCCATGGAGCCGGGCTGGATATCCTCAAGACAGATTGAGGCTGCGAGAATAGCTATCAACCGGCATGTGAAAAGGGGTTGCAAGGTCTGGATCAGAATATTCCCCGACAAGCCCATAACCAAGAAGCCGGCTGAAACCAGAATGGGTAAAGGAAAGGGCGCGCCCGAATACTGGGTGGCCGTCATCAAGCCGGGCAGGATCATATATGAAATGTCCGGCGTTACCGAGGCGCTGGCAAAAGAGGCCCTGAGACTTGCTTCTCACAAGCTTCCCCTTGAGACGAAGTTTGTAAGAAGAGAGGAGAACGTAATATGAAGCCGGCAGAACTCAGAGAAATCAGCACAGATGAACTCAGGAAAAAAGAGCAGGACCTAAGAAAGGAATTGTTCAATCTCAGGTTCCGGCAGGCCAAGGGTGAAATAGAGAATCCCATGCGGATACGGACCGTCAAGAAGGACATAGCCAGGGTCCTGACGATTATCACCCAGAAGAACAAACAATAGAGGCAGCAACGGCTGTAAAAACCAGCATTGGAAGGTAAAGATGACTGATAAAACTTATACCGGCAGAATAGTTAGCAATAAGATGGATAAAACGGTTGTTGTTGCGGTTACGCGACTTTTTCAACACCCCGTTTACAAGAAGACCGTAAAGAAGGTGTCGAAGTTCAAGGCCCATGATGAAGGCAATAAATGTCAAATCGGCGATGATGTGAAGATAATTGAAACAAGGCCGATCAGCAAGGACAAACGGTGGCTGGTCCTCGAAATCATGAATAAGTCGGCAAGGGGCGGTGCAAAATGATTCAGCTTAGAAGCACACTTGAAGTTGCGGACAACTCCGGCGCCAAAAGGGTGCAGTGCATCAAGGTACTCGGCGGATCCAGACGGCGTTACGCGAGGCTTGGCGATGTGGTTGTCGTCAGTGTTAAGGAGGCCATACCCGACAGCAATATAAAGAAAGGGTCTGTGACAAAGGCCGTTGTCGTGCGCACCAGGAAAGAGTCGAGAAGACCTGATGGTTCGTATATCCGTTTTGACCAGAACGCGGTTGTCCTGATTAATCCCCAGGGTGAACCGGTTGGAACGAGAATTTTCGGGCCCGTGGCCAGGGAACTGAGGTGGAAGGAATATATGAAGATAATCTCTCTGGCCCCAGAGGTATTGTAGGAGGATATATGAGCTTAGGCATAAGAAAAGAAGACAGCGTACAGGTTATCACAGGTAAATATAAGGGCCGTAAGGGCCGCGTTCTTGCGGTCGACAGGCCGAAAAGCACTATATTGATCGAGAAGATCAATTTAATAAAAAAACACATGAAGCCCAACAAAACCTATTCTCAGGGCGGCATTATCGAGAAAGAGGCGCCGATAAATGTGTCCAATGTGATGCTGGTTTGCCCCAAGTGCGGAAAACCGACCAAGATTGGGGCCTTGGCGCTTGAAGGCGCCAAGAGACACAGGACATGCAAAAAGTGTAAGGAGGTCATTGATTAATAATGGCTCCAAGACTGAAAGAAAGATATAAAAACGAGATTATTCCCGCCATGATGAAGGACTTTTCGTATGACAACGTCATGCAGGTCCCGAAGATACAGAAAGTAGTCCTGAATGTGGGACTTGGCGAGGCCATTCAGAATATCAAACTCCTTGAGGCTGCGCAGAAGGAACTCGGTATGATCACCGGCCAGAAGCCCGTAGTTACGAAGGCAAAGAAATCCATAGCGACCTTCAAACTCAGGCAGGGCATGCCTATCGGGTGCAAGGTCACGCTCAGGGACACTGGAATGTATGAATTCCTCGACCGTCTGATAAGCATAGCGCTGCCGCGCATAAGGGACTTCAGAGGGGTCTCAGGGAAGTCTTTTGACGGAAGGGGCAATTATGCCCTCGGCATCAGGGAGCAGTTTATTTTCCCTGAAATCGATTATGACAAGGTTGAACTGGTCCACGGGCTTGATGTTATTATTTGCACGACGGCAAAGACGGATAAAGAGAGCAAGGCGTTGCTGCGTTACATAGGCATCCCTTTCAGAAATTAACGAGGTATATAAAATGGCAAAGACATGCATGATAGAAAAGAGTAAACGAACGCCGAAGTTCGAAGTCAGGGCTTATAACAGATGCAAGCTGTGCGGCAGGCCCAGGGGCTATCTCAGGAAATTTGGGATGTGCAGGATTTGTTTCAGAACATTAGCTCTCCGCGGTCAGATACCCGGAGTGACTAAATCAAGCTGGTAGAGGTGATAGATGTTAACTGACCCGATAGCGGACATGCTTACAAGAATAAGAAATGCGGTTTTAATCAGGGCCGAAAAGGTTGATATTCCGGCATCGAGAATGAAGCTTGATATAGCCAAGATACTCAAGGAAGAAGGCTTTATCCGGGCCTATAAGATACTCAAAGACAAGAAGCAGGGCGTCTTGAGGATTACCCTGAAATATACATCCGACGACGGCGCAATCATATCAGGCCTTAAGAGGATAAGCAAGCCCGGCAGAAGAGTCTATGTAGACAAGGACAAGATACCTACGGTTATGGGCGGAGTCGGCATCTCCGTTCTTTCGACCTCCCGCGGCGTGCTTGGCGATAAGGCGTGCCGGCGTGAACAAGTCGGCGGAGAAGTCCTCTGCCACATCTGGTAAAGGAGAATCAGGATGTCTAGAATCGGTAAAAAGCCAATAAGTATTCCGGCCGGCGTGGACGTGAAGCTGGCGGAAAGCAATATAAAAGTAAAAGGCCCCAAGGGCGAGCTCAGCTGGGACTTTCCGGGTGAAACCGCCATATCAGTGCAGGACAACGCAATAATAGTCGGCCGCTCCGGAGATGCGCAGAAAGTCAGGGCGCTGCATGGTCTTACCCGCAGTCTTGTCGCTAACATGGTACAAGGCGTGACGGACGGATACAAGAGGGTGCTTGACATAGTCGGCGTAGGTTACAGGGCGCAGGTTCAGGGCACCAAGATAGTGCTGTCACTCGGGTATTCTCATCCGGTTGAATTTCAGTTGCCGGCCGGGATCAGCGCAGCTGTGGACCAGAAGCAGACGCAGATTACGCTTGACGGCATAGACAAGCAGAAGATCGGACAGGTTGCCGCTGATTTGAGAGCTCTTAGAAAACCAAATGTTTATAAAGGCAAGGGAGTCAGGTACCAGGGCGAAAGACTCAAACTGAAGGTCGGCAAGACAGGCAAGAAATAATTCATGCGGGAACGGTTCTGCGAATCGTTTCTGCCGGTATAAATTGTAGGAGGCAACTTTGGCAAACAGCAGGCAGATAAACAGACAGAGGCGGCATGAACGGATAAGAAAGACTGTTTCAGGCACCAAGGAGAGGATGCGTCTTTCCGTTTACAGGAGCCTGAATAATATTTATGCGCAGATTATAGATGATTCCGAGGGTCGCACAGTGGTCTCAGCGTCAAGCCTCGACAGTTCGTTGAAGGAGTTGACGCAGCACAAGGGCAATGCCAAGACGGCCACGGAAGTTGGGACCCTGGTCGCACGAAGGGCACAGGAAAAAGGCATCAAGAAGGTCGTCTTCGACAGGAGCGGCTATCTTTATCACGGCAGAGTCAAGGCACTGGCTGAAGCAGCACGGGCAGCAGGACTTGAATTTTAAATGATCGAAAACTTTTCAAGGAGGCAAGGTGGGAAGGATTGACCCGGAAGGATTGAATCTAAAAGATAAAGTCGTATACATCAACAGAGTCGCTAAGGTCGTAAAAGGCGGCAGGAGGTTTTCATTCAGCGCTCTTGTTGTTGTGGGCGACGGCGAAGGTACTGTCGGCATAGGAAAAGGCAAGGCTGCCGAGGTCCCGGAGGCCATCAGAAAGGCTGTGGAGCAGGCAAAGAAATCCCTTCTTAAATTCCCACTGAAGGATGGAACCATCCCTCACAGGATCATCGGTAAATTCGGTTCCGGAACCGTTGTCATGAACCCGGCCAAAAAAGGCACGGGCTTGATAGCCGGCGGAGCGGTCAGGGCAATTCTGGAAGTCTCGGGTATACAGGACATCGTGGCTAAGTCACTGGGAAGCCACAATCCGTTTAATACCGTGGAAGCTACTCTGAACGGTCTTGTGAATCTGAAAGATCCGGAATCGGTAATAAAGCTCAGAGGTCGCGGCGAGGAAGAAGCGGCGGAGGTTACAAACTGATGTTAAAGATAGTGTTGAAAAGGGGCTATATCGGAATTCCCGAAAAACAGAAAAAAGTCTTACGGTCTCTTGGCTTGAAAAAGATCGGAAGCGTTGTAAAAAAGACGGACGACAAGTCCATAAGAGGCATGATCAACAAGATACCTCACATGATATCTGTTGAAACGGTAGAAGAATAGTCTGGAGGATTTAAATTACCCATGAATATTAACGATATAAAACCGGCTGAAGGCAGCACGAAACGGAACAAAAGGGTTGGCAGGGGCGTAGGCTCAGGCCACGGCAAAACCTCCTGCAAAGGACATAAAGGACAGAAGGCCAGATCCGGCGGCACTACCGGCCTTGGGTTTGAGGGCGGACAGATGCCTTTGCAGAGAAGACTGCCCAAAAGGGGCTTTAAGCCGCTTGACGGGACTGAATATTCCGTTATTAACCTAGATAGACTGGATCTGCTGAAAGATATCGATATAATTACTCCTGAAGTGCTGCGTGAAAGGGGCATTATAAAGGATCTGAAAGACGGGCTGAAGGTGCTCGGGACCGGCAGCATAGGCAGGCCCGTCACGATTAAGGCCGCAGCGTTCAGCGCCTCTGCGATAGAAAAAATTGCAGCGGCCGGCGGCAAGTCCGAGGTAATTTAACTTGGGCCTCCTGGCAAATTTCCAGAACATTTTCAAAATTGCCGAGCTGAAGAGCAGAGTCCTCTTCAGTCTCGCCCTTTTAACGGTTTACAGAATCGGCTGTCATGTGCCTACGCCCGGTATAAACGGGGAAGAACTCAGCAAATTTCTGACCCAAAAAGGCGGGGCCTTCATGGGTTTCTTCGATATGTTCTCCGGCGGCGCTTTATCGCGGGTGACTATTTTCGCACTCGGGATCATGCCTTATATCAGCGCGTCGATTATTATGCAGCTGCTCACTGTTGTAATCCCTGCCGTGGGGAAGCTGGCGAAAGAGGGAGAAGCGGGCAGGAAAAAAATAACCAAATATACCAGATACGGCACGGTGGTCATAGCTGCCATCCAGTCTTTCGGAATAGCTGCCGGACTGGAAAGTATGTCCCAGGGGGCGTTTGTTCTTAACCCGGGCTGGTCGTTCAGATTGATCACTATGATAACACTGACTTCAGGGACCGCCTTCATAATGTGGCTGGGAGAACAGATAACGGAAAGAGGGATCGGCAATGGTATTTCGCTCATTATTTTTGCAGGTATAGTGGCAAGATTTCCAAACGCAATTGTAAGTACGTTCAGGCTTGTTCAGGCCGGAGAGCTTTCGATATTTTTTGTTGTATTCCTGATTTTGATGATGGTGGCCGTAATCGCCGCGATAATTCTTATGGAGAGGGGGCAGAGGAAGATCCCCGTGCAGTACGCAAAAAGAGTTGTCGGCAGAAAAGTGTACGGCGGACAATCGACCCACCTTCCTCTTAAGATAAACACGGCCGGAGTTATTCCCCCGATATTCGCGTCTTCCATCATCATGTTTCCTGCAACCGTTGCCGGCTTTATAGCGATTCCGTGGGTGCAGTCCATAGCAAAGCAGCTTTCACCAGGCACGATTGTATATACCATGCTGTATGTAAGCATGATATTCTTCTTTGCGTATTTCTATACGGCTATTGTATTCAACCCTGTTGATATCGCCGACAACCTGAAGAAATACGGCGGCTATGTCCCGGGGATCAGACCGGGGAACAAGACATCCGAATATCTTTACCGAGTATTATCCAGGCTGACGTTTGTAGGCGCCATATACCTTGCAGTAGTATGCGTTATTCCGGAGATCCTTATCAGGAGATTCGGAGTCCCGTTCTATTTCGGCGGCACTTCCCTGCTTATTGCGGTAGGTGTTGCGCTTGACACCGTATCTCAGATAGAGTCGCATCTTGTTACCCGCTCCTATGAAGGGTTCCTCAAGAAAGGCCGGATAAGGGGCAGGCGCAGCTGAGCCGGCAGAGAGGAGCTATCTCTGCCGAAAAGCGGGAGTCGGGGTGGAAATTCCTAAGCGCCGATCCCTCGTCGGAAAGAAAATCATTTGATATGACGGGCTGCGGCAACTGACGTGATTTTTTTAAAATCTCCGGAAGAGATACTGAAGATGACCAGGGCGGGCAGCATGGTAGCAGAGGTCCTTGAAGCCTTGAAGATGACGGTAAAGGCTGGCATGACCACCAGGGACATAGAAAGTTTTGTGGATGGACGGATTACGGCGCTTGGAGGCCGGGCAGCATTTAAGGGATACCGGGGGTATCCGTCCAGTGTATGTGTTTCAGTCAATGAGCAGGTCGTCCATGGGATACCGTCCGTCAGGAAGCTTAACGACGGAGATATTGTCAGTATAGACATAGGTGTTTATGTGGACGGGTTCTACGGCGATGCGGCCATTACACTCCCGATAGGGACAGTTGATGCCGGAAGCTCTGAACTGATAAAGGTCACTGAAGAGGCATTGTATCTGGGTATTGAGAATGCCGTCCCGGGCAAGCGTCTTTACGATATTTCAAGCGCTATACAGAGGCATGTCGAGGCGCACGGTTTTTCTGTTGTAAGACTTTTTGTGGGACACGGAATCGGCAGGCAGTTGCATGAAGATCCGCAAATACCCAATTTCGGATCCCCCGGACAGGGGCCGAGACTACAGAAAGGCATGACACTGGCCATCGAGCCGATGGTGAATGCCGGGACGCATGAAGTGAGAATACTGGATGACGGCTGGACCGCTGTTACGGCCGACGGACAAAGATCTGCACATTTTGAGCATACCGTCTTGGTGACGGATAAGAAAGCGAGAATATTGACTAAATGCGAATGAGAAAGTTATAATCCATCCTTTATGGCTAAAGAAGATAATATAGAAGTACAGGGAACCATTCTTGAGACTCTGCCCAACGCCATGTTCAGGGTTGAACTGGAGAACGGGCAGATAATACTGGCGTATGTCTCCGGGAAAATGAGGATGCATTTTATAAAGATTTTGCCGGGCGACAAAGTAACAATAGAGTTATCGCCATATGATCTTACCAAGGGCAGAATTACTTACAGATTTAAATAGTCAAATTTCGGAAATCGGATTAAGGAGTCATTATGAAGGTACGGTCGTCGGTAAAACCAATCTGTGCAAAATGCAGGGTTATAAAAAGAAAAGGCGTAATACGCATTATTTGTGATAACCCCAGGCACAAACAGAGACAGGGATAAAATAGGAGGTCCAAGTTGGCGAGAATCGCTGGAGTTGATTTACCCAAAAATGAACGCATTGAAATAGGACTTACACGCATATTCGGTATCGGGAGGTCTATTGCAAAGAAAATTCTCGACGAGGCAGGGGTAAACCCTAACGTCAGGGTTAAGAGCCTTCCGGATGAGGATGCGGTTAAGATAAGAGCCATTCTGGAGAGAGATTACCGTGTGGAAGGCGACCTAAGACGCGATATTTCGATGAGCATAAAGAGACTCACAGATATAGGCTGTTACAGAGGTACGAGACACAGGTCGGGACTGCCTTTAAGAGGCCAACGCACCAAGACTAACGCGCGCACCCGGAAAGGCCCGAGGAAAGCGGTTGTCGGCAAGAAGAAGGAGGCATAGTTAAATGGCCCAGAGAAAGAAGAGCGTAAAAAGAGATAAAAAGAGCATCGCAAGCGGTGCGGCATACATACAGGCTACCTTTAACAACACCATTGTAACAATAACAGATCCCGCCGGCGGGGTTGTAACATGGTCGAGTGCCGGAAACCTCGGGTTCAAGGGATCAAGAAAAAGCACTCCCTATGCCGCGCAGATAGCTGCTGAGGCCGCGGCCAAGAAGGCGATAGATTTTGGAATGAAACAGGTCGATGTATACGTTAAAGGCCCGGGAGCGGGAAGAGAATCCGCAATCAGGGCGTTGCAGGCAGCAGGACTTGATATCAATATGATAAAGGATGTCACTCCTGTGCCCCATAACGGCTGCAGACCGCCTAAAAGGAGGAGGGTGTAAATTGGCTAGATATACAGGTCCCCAGTGCAGACTGTGCAGGAGGGAAACAGAGAAGCTTTTCCTGAAAGGCGACAGATGCTTTACCGAGAAATGTGCTGTTGAAAGACGGCAGTATCCTCCGGGACAGCACGGACAGCGTCGCGGAAAACTGTCTGACTACGGGATACAGCTCAGAGAAAAACAGAAGGTGAGAAACACTTACGGAGTTCTCGAAAAGCAGTTCCGGAAGTATTTCCACAGCGCAGAGACGAAAAAGGGCGTAACAGGCGAGGTCCTGCTGCAGCTCCTTGAGACTCGTCTGGATAACCTGGTCTACCGTATGGGGTTCGCGCCCAACAGAACCAGCGCGCGTCAGCTTGTAAAACACGGCCATTTCCTCGTAAACGGCAAAGAGGTAAATATTCCTTCATGTCATATACAGGTCGGCGACACCGTCGAAGTCAGGGAAACAAGCCGTGAAATCGGGATCATAAAGGATAGCGCTGTAAGAGCCGAGCAGAGGGGAATACCCGCATGGGTGGAATCCGACTTTCAGAATTTCAAAGGCAAGGTATTGCAGATTCCTGTAAGGGAAGATATTCAGCTTACGGCCCAGGAGCAGCTGATTGTCGAGCTATACTCCAAGTAGCATTTACTGTATCTTTTTTGGGCTTTTTTGTGAAACATTCAATGAAATATAAATTTTAGGAATACGGGAGGCCTTATGAATCTCAAGAAAAAAGGCTTTCAACTGCCTGAGAAAATCAGGTTTGATGAAGAGACTCTAAGCAGCACATACGGGAAACTTATAGCTGAGCCGCTGGAACGCGGATACGGCACGACAATAGGGAATTCTCTCCGGAGGATTCTGCTTTCGTCGCTTGAAGGCGCAGCAATAACGGCCGTCAAGATATCCGGCGCGCTGCATGAATTTTCGACTATCGGCGGCGTTAAGGAAGATGTGATCAATATAATACTCAATATGAAAAAATTGAGGTTCAAATTTTATGGTGAAGAAGGCACTACGGCCGCGTTTAATGTCAAGGGACCGGGGCAGGTGACCGGCGCTGATCTCCAGTGCGGTTCTACCGTGGAGGTGCTGAACCCGGAACTAGTCCTGGCCACGCTCGACAAAGGTGCTGATTTTGACGCGGAAGTCCATATCAGCAAAGGCAAGGGCTATGTCTCTGCCGAGGCGCACAAGGAAGGCCTGCCGGTCGGGATGATAGCTGTCGACGCTGCCTTTACACCGCTGACAAAGGTCAATTTTTCCGTGGAGAAGACCAGGGTAGGAAAAGAGACGGATTACGACCGACTGATTATGGAAATCTGGACCGACGGGAGCATAACTCCTGAACAGGCCATATCCCAGGCCGCTTCGATAATGATCGAGCATATGGACCTTTTTATTTCAGAGGAAGACAGCATACAGGCGCCTGCGGCTGAAGAGGCGGGCGTTGCCCTTGCGACAGGAGACAAATCTTCCCTGAACGACAATCTGCTTAAGAATGTAGATGAACTGGAGCTATCGGTGAGGTCGTTTAACTGTCTTAAGAACGCTAACATAAAGTCTATCGGCGAACTGGTAACCAAGACCGAACCCGAGATGCTTAAGACAAAGAATTTCGGCCGCAAGTCGCTAAACGAAATAAAGGAGATCCTTGGCAAGATGGGACTCCACCTGGGAATGAAAATAGACCTGGAGAACCTCGATAAGGATACAGTTTTGCATAGTGGAGGAGTGAAAGAGAATGCGTCATAAAGTAGATGGAAGATTATTCGGCAGGCCCGCAAATCAGAGAAAGGCACTTTTGCGGACCATTGTTACAGCCCTTTTCGACAACCAGAGGATAGAGACCACTGTTGCAAAGGCCAAAGAAGCCAGGCGGATCGCTGAAAAACTCATTACCTTTGGGATCAAAGGAGATCTGCATTCAAAGAGACAGGTCTTGTCGTTCGTGACGGACAGAGGTACCGCTTCAAAACTTTTCAATGATATCGCCCCGCGCTTTACAGGCAGGAACGGCGGATATCTGCGCATTGTGCAGACGCGCAACCGGCTGAAAGATTCGGCTCCCATGGCCATACTCGAGTTTATAGACTATGAAAGCATAAAACAGCCTAAGGGTAAAGCCAAAAAGGAAGAGAAGGCTGAGAAGAAGGGATAAGCGCATGAACGACATACTTGCAGGTTTCCTGATCCTGGTAGTATGGATCATCCTTCAGTCAGTTGTCTTTCCCAGGTTGGGGATACAGAGTTGAGGGGTTCAGAAGAAAGGGCCGGTCGGGCCCGACAAAAAGTGTTGAGAAATAATTTATAAATAAAAAAAGGGCTCTGAAAAGAGCCCTTTTTTTATTCCCGCGAATTGTTGTGCTGCGCTGTTTATTTCCGCAACCCCACATGAAATCAATGTGAAAGATTACCTTTTAAAGCCTCTTTTTTTTTGTTAATATATCGAGCAATATATAAAACTTGGGGAGGAGTTTGGCAGTGAAAAAAGTTTTCCTGTTCGCCTTTATTATCATGCTTATGCATGTTCCCGCATACGCTTTTCATCCGCTGAATACGGACGATACCGGTACTGCCGGCAAAGGGCACGGGAAGGTTCAGTTGTTGGGCAAGTTCGCGCACAACGAGGCAAATGATGTGGTCGAGTCCTCATCAAAGATAAAGGCCTCTTTTACATATGGGGTGGCTGAAAATATTGATATAGAAGTAGGACAGCCGTACAAGTTCAAGAAGGAAGACTATAATGGCGTGGTAACAAAAACCGATGGTATTGCCGATGCCGAAATCGAATTGAAATGGCGTTTCTATGAGCACGAACATCTGAGTTTTGCCTTGCGGCCTTCTCTCACTCTGCCTTCCGGCGACAGCGACAAAGGCCTGGGTGCAGGCAAAGTTACATATGGGCTGTTTCTGCTCGCTACAAAGGAGATTGATCAGTGGGCCTTTCATTTCAATGCAGGATATGAAAGAACCGCCAATAAGGCGGACGACCGTCCAAATATCCGGCATCTGTCTGCAGCTGCAGAACATGAGCTCGGCAAGGGCTTTGTACTGGCGGCAGAGATTGGAACGCACAGCAATGAGGAAAAGGCATCGAACCTCTATCCTGTGTATACCACTGCCGCCGTATTATACAGCCCTGTAAAGAATATAAAGTTCGACCTGGGGGTAAGGCTCGGCTTAAACAGGGCGGAACCGGATTATACTATACTTCCGGGTATAACGGTTAAGTTTTAGAAACAGGACTCATTACAACTCTCATATCGTTTATTCATAATAAAGGAGACCGGAAATGAACGGAATCTATTCGAGGATGCTTTTGGTTTTCATTGTGTCGGCAACTGTTGCCTTCGGGTCGGCCGGCCTTTCATTGGCATCCGAAGTCGTTGTCTATACCTCTCTTGATCAGGTTTACAGCGAGCCGATTCTCAAGGCTTTTGAGAAAAAAACCGGCATAAAGGTCAAGGCCCTCTATGATGTTGAGGCCGCAAAAACTGTCGGCCTCGTCAACAGACTTATTGCGGAGAAAGACCGTCCTAAGGCGGATGTGTTCTGGAACTCCGAGGTCGGCCGCACGATCGTTCTTCAGAGAAAGGGCGTTCTTGCTCCCTATAAATCAAAACACTGGGACTCGTTTCCGATGCACTTAAAGGACAAGGAGTATTATTGGACCGGTTTCGCAGCCAGGGCACGGGTATTGATATACAATACGAAACTGCTTTCGGACAAGGACCTGCCCTCATCTATCTTCGAACTTACTGAGCCCGGATGGAAGGGAAAGGTAACGATAGCTTATCCTGTCTTCGGGACGACCGCCACACAGGTGGCGGCCTTATATTCCCTCATAGGTCCTGAAAAGACAGAGTCCTATCTGAGAGGTCTCGTGAAAAATAAGGTGACCGTTGTCGACGGCAATTCGGTTACCCGGGACCTTGTTGTCGAAGGTGCGGCGGCGATAGGCTTCACCGATAATGATGATGCGCAGGTTGCTATTGCAAAGGGCAAGCCTGTTAAGATGCTGTTTCCCGACAGGAAAGGGATCGGCACGCTTCTTATCCCGAATTCGGTGGGACTTATAAAAAACGGTCCAAATGCCGAAAACGGCAAGAAGCTTATCGATTATCTTCTTTCTGAAGAAGTTGAAAGTGCGCTTGCCTTTGGGGAGTCGGCACAGATGCCGTTGAGGAAAGGTATTAAAAAGCCGGCCTCTATCCCGGATATCTCCGAAATCAGGGTTATGGACATCAATTACTACCGGGTAGCCGACAATATGGAGAGGGCGGCAAAGTTTTGCCAGGAACTATTTGTCAAATAGACGTCTCGCCGGATTCGGTCCGGCCGGCGAACCTGTTAAATAGATGGTCGGCAAGAAACTCATATTAATTGTAATTGTCTTTACATCCGTGATCCTTCTTCCCATAGCCTTTCTTTTTGGTGAGAGTCTGAGGGGCGAAGGAGGAGGAATTTCGTTTGCCCCTATGTCGGCCCTTATATTAAGCGGCAGGCAGCTGGGGCTGATGAAAAACAGCGTTCTTCTGGCTGCAGGCGCGTCTGCATGCTCGCTTATAGCGGGCATACCTCTGGCTCTCCTCCTCAACAGATCGGACCTGCCCGGCAGGACCTTCTGGAGGGCGGCCTGTCTGGTCCCTCTGGCCATACCCCCTTATCTTCAGGCTGTTGTATGGGCAAAGGTATTCGGCATCATAAACAATCATCTACAGAATCTGATGCCTGCTGCTACGGTAAAACTTTCAATCTATAATATCGCCGGCGGTATATTTGTATTTACGGTCTCTTTTTTCCCGTATGTGATTCTTATAACTTCTTCGGGACTTCGCACTGCGGACAGGGCGCTTGAAGAAGCGTCACTCCTGGCAAGGAACGTATCGGATACAATAAGGGGTGTGACGTTGCCTCTGATCGCCCCCCATATTACCTCTTCGGCAATTCTGGTGTTTGTTTTTGCCATAGTGAATTTCGAGGTCTCCGATATACTCAGGCTTAATGTCTTCCCTGTGGAGATATTTATTAATTTCAGCGCCTACTATAACGAAAAGGCCGCAACCATACTGTCCGTGCCCCTGATAACAGTTTGCATGCTGCTTATCTGGGGGCAGATGGTATACATGGGGGAAAGGTCTTATGCCGACGTGCGGACGACTAAGGAAGATCATCCCATATTCAGACTTGGAAGTTTGGGTCCCTTTTTTCAGATTTATGCGACCGGACTTGTAGTCGCAGCTCTGGCTGTTCCTCTTGTAGTGCTGCTCAACGGGGCCGGAGCGGCCGCAAATTATGTTTTGGCCTTTGGAAAAGCAAAGGGTCAGATTTATTTCAGTGTGTATATGGCAGCGCTCAGTTCACTGATTATGGCCGCTTTTTCGTTCGCAGCAGCATACTATATCGAAAGAGGAAGCGGAGTTGGAAAGAAAATTCTGGATTTTATGTTGCAGACGCCTTTTGGCGTTCCGTCCATCGTTCTGGGCATCGGGCTGATCAGGGTCTGGAACCGTCCGGGCCTGGATTTTGTTTATGATACACCGATCATCCTGGTTGCCGGATACCTTGCAGGGTATTCTCCGTTTATAATCAAGATCATGTCCACGAGGATAAAACAGATCAACAGGGAATTTGAGGAGGCCGCCGCGTTTGTAAAGGGCAACCGGTCGCGAATATTCTTTCGGATCCTGCTGCCGCTTTGTCTGCCCGGTCTGATTGCGGGCTTCTTTGCCGGCTTTGTGCTTTCCATTTCCAATCTCGGTACCGCGCTCCTGGTGTCTCCACCCGGAAAGGCTACGCTTCCGATAAGGATCTATAATTACATGCATTACGGCGGGGAAGAAACAGTTTTTGCCCTGAGCATTATATTGATCGCTATCATATCATTGTCTTTCCTGGCGCTTGCCCCGGGGTTCCGCGTCCTGAGGTCAAAGGGGCTGCTGTGATCGAACTCCTCGGTGTAACGCGCCGGATATCAGGCTGTACAATACTTGATAATGTATCCACCGGAATTGAAAAAGGTAAAATACTTTCTCTGCTTGGATCGTCAGGTTCCGGAAAGACTTCGCTTCTGCGAGTAATTGCCGGACTGGACAGGCCGGACAGCGGCGAGATAAGGATCAAAGGCCGGATCGTAAGTTCGGGGTCTGTGTGTGTGCCACCCTTTGACCGCAACATGGCCATGATATTTCAGGGACTTGCGTTGTGGCCCCATCTGACTGTCGCGGGCAATATAGATTTTGTTATTAACAGGGATCGCTATAAAACGCGCAAAGAGCTGTCTGAGAAGAGGGACGGCCTGCTTGAGATGATGCATCTTGCAAGGTACGCGGGTAATTATCCGGGACAATTATCGGGCGGTGAGAGGCAGCGGCTTGCCATTGCAAGAGCCTTGGCCTCTGACCCGGAATATCTCCTGATGGACGAGCCGTTCAGTAATCTCGACGACCTGCTTAAGACTAAACTGCTTGATATTACCAGAGCCCTCAGAGATGAAAATAAATTGACAATAGTCTATGTTACCCATAATATTGACGAGGCGTTGTCTGTGTCCGACAGGATAGTCGCTGTATCTGAAGGAAAAATATCCATGACATGGGAGGCTGAAGAAATGGCTGGTCTGGGCAGGGAAGAAGTTCTCCAAAAGGCATTCCGGACTTTGGAATGAGAAAGATAACGCTGTCGGCGGCAATTATTTTTTGCCTGGGTGTTTCTCTTGTTCAGTGCGCATTAGGCGCTGAAAAAAAGTTTTCTACATGGGAGGGGTTTGAGCCGGACAAACTGGCCTCCATATGGCTCATAAAGAGGTTTGTCGCACCTGCCGCGGAAATAAATATTGTTCCCAAAGGCAAGCTGATCAGCGACGGGGTCCAGTTTGACACTGCTGATTCCGATCTGGGAAGGAAGTTTAATAAATCCACGTTTGAGATGATGATTGACCAGTACAGACTGAAGGACAAAAAACTGATCGCCATGGGCAGACTGATCCATGACATCGAGATAAATATCTGGGAAAGAAAGGTGTTTCAGTCGAGCAGGACTGTTCAGACCGATATAGGGCAAATTATCAATAAATATAAACAAAGCAATGATGAAACTATCAGGAGATCTATCGCATATTTTGATGCCCTATATGAAAACCTGCCGGTCGAACTGATGAATAGATAGTCGACCTTCATGTAGGTCCATTTGTCCGGAGCTCAATATGTTTTAAATAGTGAATTGTGAAAAAATTACTTGACTTTGGAAACCCGTACAAATATCATTTGAGGATAACATGCAATAATCCGCAAAAGGGCAGTTTATTCAGGCGGGGCTGTTTTTTAGCCCACACTATTTAAGAACAATAAATAACTCATCTGAAGGATGCCGGCCAATGACAAAAAAAATTGTAATACTTATTTTCTCGGTCATTCTTTTTTCTTATTCTTCAGCCTTTGCCCTTCCGGGCGATCTGGACGGGTCCGGCAGAGTCGACGGTTATGACCTGATCTTATTCGGCAGGGCCAATGGGGCCACGAGTTCAAGCTCAAACTGGAATCCGGCTGCCGACCTGAACGGCGACGGCGTTGTCAACAGCGCGGACCTTGCAATCCTTTCATCTCATTTCGGCAACAGCGGCGTTTCTTTCGGCCTGTGGGTTGGAGACCAGAAAACCGGCACAGACAGGGTCTCGAAGGTTTCTTCTGTGGGCAATGTCCTTTTCAGAACAGGCTCATTCTCTTATCCAGGCGCTATTTCAAGCAATGTGACGGACGGGTCTGTTTGGATTGGGGACTCTACCAATAATAAAGTTTACAAGCTTGACCCTGCAACCGGCGCAACGCTCCTGACAATAAATAACATAGATGCTTTTTCCGTATCTGTAAACTCCAAAGACGGGTCGGTATGGGTAGTGGACAACAGTGCCGGCAAGATCATAAAAATCCTCCCTTCAGTCACCAACGGATATACCATCGGCACTGATACAGGCTCCCATATCTCTGTGAGCGGTTTCAACTATCCTCGGTCGGTGTCCGTAAATCCCGAAACCGGGGTTGTGTGGGTGGCCGATACAAACAACAACAGGATAGTAAGAATCTCGCCGGATGTAAATGACGGATACAATATAGCTACAGACAGCGGAAAGCATATTGTCAAGGCAGGGTTCAGTGTTCCTTATGCGGTTTCAGTCAATCCTGCAGACGGTTCGGTATGGGTAGCTGATACTAATAACAACCAGGCCGTGCAGCTTGCCTCCACAGGGACGGTAGAGCTTTACAGAATAGGCGGGTTCAGCCAACCCGGCAGCCTTGCCGTTAATTATGTGGACGGCTCGGTATGGGTCATCGACAAGGGGCACAACAGGGTAGTCAGGCTCTCTTTCGACGGCGCGATATTGGCGACTGCAGGCGGTTTCAGCAACCCAATGTCTCTCTCGGTCAACCCACTGGATGGTTCGTGCTGGGTTGCGGACACAGGCAATAACCAGGTCATAAGACTGTCGCCGAACGGTTCAAAGCAGGCAACCATTACCGGTTTTAGTTCTCCTCTTTCAGTAGCCGTCACCCCTGACGCTGCGGCTGCCTTGAAATCGCCTGTGGCATCAACAAGCTTAAGCTCGAACAATGTGGATGTCGGCGCTGTTATAACCTTTACAGGCACAGGAACCGATCCGGATGGGACTATCGTCAAATATGAATGGGATTTTGACGGGGCCGGGGTGTTTGATTTTCAATCTGCCACGGCCGGGGTTGCAACCCACTCCTTCAGCACGATCGGCGTTTACAACCCCGTTTTCAGGGTAACGGATAACAGCGGTCTCACGGCAACGGATTATTCGCAAATAATAAGGGTTGGGGCATTGAAGGCGATTGCAGGCGCAGACAAGATTACGGGGAACGCGCCGCTGACCATAGCCTTTACGGCCGGGTTTATTGATCCTATCAACGGCTTTGTTGATACTTATCAATGGGATTTCGACGGAGACAATATCTTCGATTATTATTCCGAGACCAATGGTAATACAAGTTTTACATACGCCAAGGCAGGAACATATAAAGCAACGCTGAAGATCACCGACGGGCCGCATGTGGCAACCGATTCGCTGACAATTACCGTCCTGCCGTCCCCCCCGGTCGCAACAGTTAGCGCTACACCGGTTGCAGGCGGCTTGCCCATGACTGTAAACTTTACCGGCTCGGGCTCAGACCCCGACGGCAAAGTGGTGCTGTATGAGCTGGACTTTAACGGCGACGGAGTTTATGACTGGTTGTCGACGTCAACCACCAATGCCTCCAATCTGCCAATAAGCCAGACAGCTTCTTATACCTATGCCTCCGCCGGCAGTTATAAGGCCAGGTTCAGGGTCCTTGATAATGACGGCCTTACCGATTTTAAGGAAATAAATATCAGTGTCGGTCTGCCCCTGCCGATAGCGGTCGCCAATGCCGACAAGACAAAGGGCTACCCCGATCTGACGGTCAATTTTAACGCTGCCGGGAGTTCCGACCCGGGCGGCGCGATAACAGCCTATGAATGGAATTTCGACGGCGAATGCGCCAATACCATTATATTCGGCGACAATATGGAAGCCGGGATCTCGAACTGGACGGCAGACTCCCCTTGGGGACAAATCACGAGCGATTCTCATAGCGCAACTCACTCGTGGACCGACAGCCCCGGAGGCAACTATGCCGCCAATGTAAACGCTGCTCTGACTTCAAAGTCTTTCAACCTCTCGAATGTTTCGTCGGCAACACTTAGCTTCTGGCATCATTACAATATCGAATTTTATTATGACAACGGCCGCGCCGAGATATCCGTTGACGGCGGAGCTACCTGGACCCAGCTGGCTGCTTACAACGGGACTTTAAGCGCATGGACGCAGGTCCAGATCGATCTTGCCCCGTATCTTGGCAATGCCAATGTGAAAATACGTTTCAGGCTCACATCCGATTCCTCAGGCAACTACGACGGCTGGTATATAGACGATGTGAACATTTCTTCCTGTGCGCAGACGTGGACCCCGAGCGCCGACGGAAGAGCAACACATAAATATACGACCACCGGTCTTCATAAGGCTACGCTGAGGGTTACGGGCAAAAACGGCAAGTCGACGGACAGTATAGATATTACAGTGACGCCGTTGACACAGCCGACAGCCTCGGCAACTGCATCGCCGCTGAAAGGCATATCGCCTCTTCCTGTGACCTTCACAGGGTCAGGGCAGGACCCAAAGTCTGCCGACGGGACAGCAGGCCGGATCACAAATTACAACTGGAACTTCGGCGAGGAGTATGTGTGGGTGGCTGATTCATCCAATGACAATGTTGTCAGGTTGTACCAGGACGGCAGCGGAGAGGCAGCGCGGGCTACAGGGTTCAACGATCCCGATTCCGTTTCTGTAAACCCTACTGAAGGCACGGTCTGGGTATCGGATTATTACAATCATCAGATTGTGAAGCTGTCTCAGGACGGCAAAAAAGAACTGGCGCGTTTAGGCGGCTTCAGTTACCCTGCATCCGTGTCCGTCAACAGAACCGACGGAACTGTATGGGTGGCGGACTACTACCATAATCAGGTAGTGAAGCTTAAGGCGGACGGCAGCGGGGAATTGGCGCGGGTAGGCGGATTTTCATCTCCGCAGTGCGTGTCCGTCAATCCGACCGACGGAACTGTGTGGGTGGCCGACTATTCCAACAACCAGGTAGTGAAGCTTAAGGCGGACGGCAGCGGGGAATTGGCGCGGGTAAGCGGATTTTCATCGCCCCAATCCGTATCCGTCAATCCGACCGACGGCACGGTGTGGGTAGCGGACACTTCCCATAATCAGGTAGTGAAGCTTAAGGCGGACGGCAGCGGGGAGATGGCGCGGGTAAGCGGATTTTCATCGCCCCAATCCGTATCCGTCAATCCGACCGACGGAACAGTATGGGTGGCCGACCGTTATCATGATCAGGTAGTGAAGCTTAAGGCGGACGGCAGCGGGGAGATGGCGCGGGTAAGCGGATTTTCATCGCCCATGTACGTATCCGTCAATTCGGTCGACGGCACGGTGTGGGTGGCGGACTACTATCATAATCAGGTAGTTAAACTGAAAGCGGACGGCAGCGGGGAACTGGCGCGTGTGGGAGGGTTTAATTATCCCAAGGCGGTTGTCGTTGCCGAGTCGGCTACAAACCGTTTTTCTTCGGCGACTACCGGCAATACCACCCATACTTACAATAAGGCAGGGGCATACAGGGCCGTTTTCACTGTCGTTGATAACGACGGCAATACCGATAAGGTCCTTGCTGATATCAAGGTTGACGGTTTGCCTTCTGTATCAGCCGGAGCGGACATCACAGGCGGGTCTGCTCCTCTCAAAGTCTTTCTTTACGGGAGCGCAGCGGACCTCGACGGCAGCATAACAAAATATGAATGGGATTTCGACGGCAACGGGTCCTACGACTGGAGCTCCCAGTCAGGCGCAAACGTCGTCCATACCTACGGCACTGCCGGCGCATATGCAGCAAAACTGCGCGTTACGGATAACGACGGCCATACCAACACCGCTGTTGTCAACATAAACGTGACGAAATCCTTGCCCTCTGTCACCGCAGGAGCGGCCCCTGTAAAAGGGAACGCCTCTCTTCTTGTGAATTTTTACGGCACTGCAAGCGATCCCGACGGCAGCATAACAAAATACGAATGGGATTTCAACGGCGACGGCACATACGACTACTCTTCCGTATCGTCTCCTGTTTCGACTTACACTTACACGACCCCAGGTACTTATACGGCCGTTCTCCGTGTGACGGACAACGACGGTCAAAAGGTTAGTTCTTCTGTTCAGGTCGCTGTGAATGCCGCAGGGACTCCCTCCGCAATAATGTATGCCGACCCGACGCAGGGAACAAATCCGCTGACCGTGAAGTTCTGCGGGCAGGGTTTTGATCCTGACGGGACCATCTCCGGATATGCATGGGACTTCAACGGCGACGGCACATACGATAAGAGTTCCACAACCCCTCCCACTGCCTTTGGCGACAAGATGGAGGACGGCACTGCAAATTGGACGGCGGATGCGCCGTGGGCAAGAGTCTATAGCGATTATTATTCAAAGTCGTATTCCTGGACCGACAGCCCTAATGGAAACTATGCAAACAACGCCGACACAAAACTCACCTCCAGGACGATCAGTCTTGCGGGGACCGCTTCTCCCACTCTGGTATTTTGGCACAAGTACGACTTCAGGCCTGGAGATTACGGAAGGGTCGAGATATCGGGCAACGACGGCTCATCGTGGACGGAACTTGGCAGTTTTACGAATGCGACCCTGAGCGCCTGGACGAAACAGGAATATAATCTGGCGGCGTATAAAGGGAATGCGACGGTTAAGGTGAGGTTCAGGGTGACAAGCGATGCCGCTGATACTGCTGACGGCTGGTATATCGATGACGTATGGGTTGGAGATTGTGCGAGTTATACGTACGCGGCACAGGGCAAATATAACGCCACGCTGCGCGTGACCGACAACTCAGGCAAGACAGCGACCGCAACGGCTCTTATAGATGTGACTGCTAACAGGAACACATCGTTCACATGGGTGGCGGATTACAGCCACCATCAGGCAGTAAAGCTTTCCGACGATGGAACAGAACTCGCCCGCATAAGCGGTTTTTCCAACCCGAGGGCGGTCAAGGTGAATTCCAACAACGGCGATGTCTGGGTTGCCGATACCGGCAACAACCGGGTTGTGAAACTCTCGTCGGCTATACAGAACGGATACAATCTCAGCGCTGCGGGCAATACATCCGATTCTTCATCCGTAAAAAGCTCCGGGGCGCTGTACGGCAATGCGGTTATCGGCACAGGTAAATTGGGAACAGGCGGGCTCGTCGTCGACGGCAATGGAGATTATATGGATGTGCCTGATTCTCCGGCATATAAAATGGGTTCCTGGACGATGGAGGCCTGGATAAAACCTGCCGCAACTGGCGGAAGCCGCGGTATCATCGGCAAGGTAAGCCAGGGAAAGGATTTTGGTCTACAGCTCAACGGCGACAAAATAGCGGTGCTTGTTTATGACGGAGGCAGGCGATATGTCGAAGCTCCGGGCGCGGTGACACTGGACACCTGGTATCACGTTGCTGGAGTGTATGATCCTTCCGCGTCGGGAACTGATCCTGATTTTAAAGTTAAATTGTATGTCAACGGCGCGTATGTAACCGGCGGAAACTGGACGCCTGATACATCCAACAGCGACGTTATCCGTATTGGCGGTACAACCTGCTGCGGCGAGTGGTTCAGCGGTGTGATCGACGACGTGAGAATCTGGAACACTGCCCGCAGCGCTGCCGCAATCGCGGCCGGCAAGGATGCTGAGTTGACCGGCACCGAGGCCGGACTGGTCGGCTATTGGAAGCTGAACGCCGCATCGACTCTTCATCAGATAACCACCGGCTTTAATCAGCCTTTCTTTACAGATATAGATCTTACAGACAATTCGGTATGGGTTACCGACCGTAACAACAACAATGTCGTCAAGCTGAATGTCGACGGCACAATAGCAAAGACAGTGACCGGTTTTTCCGGTCCCAATAGGGTATCGGTTTACCAGGCAGACCGCAGCGTCTGGATATCGGATGATTACCACCATCAGGTCGTAAAGCTCGACAAGGACGGCGCCGAGCTTTTCCGCAGCGCCGGATATCCCACCTTTTATAACCCATCGGGTGTCTCCGTTGATCAGTCCGACGGCAGCGTTTGGGTGGCTGATTTTTACAATAACCGGGTAGTAAAACTGTCCTCTGCAGGGGCGGTTTTGCTTGCTGCCGGAGGTATCACTCATCCGGCTACTGTATCGGTCAACCAAAACGACAGAACGGTTTGGGCCACTACCTGGGATGGAGATCAGGTTGTAAAACTCTCTCCCACAGGCAACGAAATAGCGAGAGTGAGTGGGTTTGATAATCCTCATGACATAGAAGTAAACCAGAAGGACGGGACAGTATGGGTGTCCGACCACTATCATCATCAGATGGTGAAGCTTGCCCCCGACGGCACTGAACTGGTCAGGGATTCGGGTTTTTACTATCCGATAGGCATATCCGTGGATGCAGCGCTGCGCAATCTGACTGCTCCTCCTGTTGCAACGGCGACCGTCTCCCCTGCCGGCGGAAATGCGCCCCTTACCGTTACGTTTACCGGGAGCTCGACCGGCACGATATCCAGATACCAGTGGGACTTTAACGGAGACGGCACGTTTGAATACGATTCGCCTTCGACCGGAAATACGACTTACACGTACAATTCCCCCGGGACTTACAACCCGATTTTCCGGGTTACGGATAATACAGGACAGATAGATTATGACGGTTCCAAAACCGTTACCGTCGGCCCAATGACGGTCCTGCCGAAGTTTTCTCCTGCCTCGGGCAATGCCCCTCTCGATGTTGCGCTGAGCGGGGTAGTGAAAGGCATTGCGGCCGGAAGAAGCATTGTTAAGTACGAGTGGGATTTTGAGGGAGACGGCATTTTTGACTGGTCCGGCACAGCCGGTCCCAACACCACAAAACGTTATGCGGTCGGAGGCAGCTATGCGCCTGTCCTGAAAGTAACGGATTCTGCAGGCGCCCAGGCATATGGTATAGGATCAATTTTGGTGAATAAGGCTGCTCCTTCGGCATACAGCAGCGCGACGCCGACGAGCGGAAGCCTTCCCCTTAGCGTAAATCTCAACGGCGGCGGCAGTGATGCCGACGGCTCTATAGTGCTTTATGAATGGGATTTCAACGGGGACGGCGTCTATGACTGGTTCTCAACATCCTCAGCAGCTGTAACGTACACTTACAGAACAGCCGGCACATATAACGCTGCACTCAGGGTGACCGACAACGACGGGTTTACAGCCGTCTCGTCCCAGACAATTACAGTCGGGCCGAGTCAGGTGCCGCCGTCGGTTTCCGTTTCTGCCGATGCAACTGAAGGCAATGCGCCGTTTACCGTTAATTTTACCGGTACTGCCGTAGATCCCGACAGGTCGAGCATAGTGCTCTATGAATGGGATTTCGACGGCGACGGCACATATGACTGGAGTTCGACAACTACCGGCAATACTGCAAAGACATATTTGGCTGCTGGGCAGTATCTTGCGCGGTTCAGGGCTAAGGATATAGATAATCTTACGAGCACCGCAACAGTAATGATTACTGTGAAGCCTGCGGGCGCTCCGAAAGCGATTGCGAATGCTGTGCCGAAATCCGGAGCAAACCCGCTTGTTGTGACCTTTAATGCAGACGGTTCTTCCGATCCGGGCGGTTCGATCGTCCGGTATGACTGGACATTCGGCGAAGAAACTTTGTGGGCCGCAGATTTCTACAATAATAATGTCGTCAGACTTCAGGACAACGTGGAAAATCTGAGACTGGGCGGTTATTATCATCCGTATCGCATTGTGGTGAATCGCACTGACGGGGCTATATGGGTAACGGACCATGAAAACGACAAGGTTGTAAAACTTAAGGCGGACGGCAGCGGCGAGCTTGCCCGACTCGGCGGTTTTGACAACCCCTGGGGAATAGCTCTGCAACAGTCGACAGGCGACGTATGGGTCAGTTCCTGGTATCAGAATCAGGTGGTCAAGATAAAGGCGGATGCAACAGGGGAACTAGCCAGGGTGAGCGGGTTTAATCATCCGGCAGGCCTGGCTGTAGACGAATCCGACGGTTCCGTAATTGTTGCCGACTACGACAATAACCGGGTGGTGAAACTTTCCGGCTCAGGCTCTGAAATTGCCCGGTATTATGGTTTTAACAGACCGATATGGGTATCTGTAAATCAATCGGACGGCTCTGCCTGGGTTGCGGACAGATATAATAAAAGGGTTGTTAAACTGGACAGGAATACCCCGAACGGATACAATGCCTCGGTCCAGGATAAGAACACGCCCAATGTGGTCTCTTCAGGCACATCCGGGTTCCTCGCGAATAATGCCGCGTTCGCAGCCGGCAAGTTCGGCAACGGCGTCAGCCTTGACGGCAGCGGCGATTATGTGCTGCTCTCCAGAGGCCCGGCGCTTGATGTGCAGAGTTTTACCGTGGAGGCATGGATTAAGCCTGTAAACACAAGCGGAAACCCGGCAATCTTTATGCGCGGCGACAGCGGAGGAGGCAACGAACTGTTCTTCGGCCTGCTGAACAATACTACGATCGACACCGTCCTGGACGGGACTGAAAATACCTTTGCAGGCGCGGTCAACTTTATAGATGGAGCATGGCATCATGTTGCCCTGACATATGACTCATCAGCAGGGCAGCTGAAAGCCTATGTAGACGGCAGCCAGTACGGCTCCACTGTTTCCATTTTGAAGACCCTGGACTTTGGGGGGAGCGATGCGCTTATCGGAGCGGACTTCGACTGCTTCAACGGCTGTCTCGGCAATTATTTCAACGGGATGATAGACGATCTCAGGCTTTGGAATGTCGTAAGGAGCGCCGCCGATATCACCGGCAATAAAAACGCCGAGCTGTCCGGTTCTCCTGCCGGTCTGGCAGGCTACTGGAAATTCAATGCGGCTGAAAATCATCACAAGGCCTTGTCTCTTCCCAATGAGGCATTATGCACAGAGGTAGACCCTAATAACGGCAGCGTTTGGGCATGCGACTATAACGATACCTCGTCCGCTCTCAGTAATATTGTGAAAATCGACAGCGGCTGCGCCAGGACGATCTTCAGTATTCCCGGCTATGCGCGTCCCCATCAGGTCGCGGTCAATCCTCTTGACAGTACAGCATGGATTGCGGATCACAACAATAGCAGGGTGGTCAAACTTTCTGCGGACGGTCGGGAGCTGGGCAGCATAGGCGGTTTTAACGGGCCGACGTCTGTGGCGATTCTGAATCCATCCGGCAATGCTTTCAGCTCACCAACCACAGGAACAACTGCGCATACCTATAAAAATGTGGGTGAGTATACGGCTACGCTGAAAGTAACGGACAACAGCGGCCTTACCGACACTGATACTGTGGCAATAAAATCCGGGCTTTTCCCTGAAGCGCTTCCGCAGGTATATCCTACAAGCGGTGTTGCGCCCCTGAAGGTCAGGTTCGCTTCAAACGGGAAAAGTCCTGCAGGGACTATCGAATATTATTATTGGGATTTTAACGGCGACGGTATTATCGACAACAGCGGGTGGAGCACCCAGATACCCGAGACCTTCGAGTATACTTTCCAGACGCCGGGCACGTATACGGCATCTCTTAAGGTTATAGACAATCGGGGACTGAGCGATAAAAAATATGTTGTGATAACCGTCCTGCCGCCGAGCTCGGCGCCTACGGCAAAGGCATCGGCCTCTCCAACCCAGGGAAACAGCCCGCTGACAGTCGACTTTACAGGCCTGGGGTCTGTTACGGACAGCACGATAAATAAGTTCGAATGGGACTTTGACGGGAACGGCGCATATGATTATTCATCGGCTGCTACAGCGACTACAAGCCACACGTACAATGCGGTGGGCAGTTACATTGCAAAGCTGCGCGTCACGGCCGGCAACGGACTGACAGGGACCGACAGTGTATTGATCAAGGTCAAACAGCCGGGATCTCCGACCGCCGTAGCGGCTGCAGCTCCTACCTCCGGATTTGCAACGCTTAAGGTGGATTTCAGCGGCAGTGGTACCGACGACGGTACGATAGTCAAATACGAATGGGATTTTGACGGAGACGGCGTATATGACTGGTCGTCCACCGAAACAGGGAATACCTTCCACAACTATCCCCTCGCAGGCACATACAACGCTACCTTGCGGGTGACGGACAATGCCGGGCTGAAAGACACCGCATCAGTAACAATATCCGTTGCAACAGGATTGTCGGCAACTCTGAGTTCGGATGCCTTTGATCCTTCGGTGGCTCAGACCGTGTCCATAAATTCGGTCATAACAAACGCGGCGACCATTAGCATAAAGATCAGGGATAAGGTATCCAATCTCGTACGGACGCTCGTGAACAACGCTTCGAGGGCAGCCGGTTATTATTCCGACGCATGGGACGGCAAGGACAATTCAGGGCATATTGTCGACGCGGGAGTATACCTGTATGTTATCGAATATACCGTGGGCGGCCAGACATATGTTTATGACGTGACGAACAATGTGGATCTGAATAAGTATCCGCCGTCGGTCACATATCCCGGCAGTTTTGATCCGTTCAGTTCCATGACGAATTTCTTCAGGTATACCCTGCCGGGCAAGTCTGAGGTGACGATCAATATGTCCCACTGGAACTGGCACGGGTATTGGGGCGCGGGCCCGCGTGTCAGGACGCTTCTGATGCGCAAGCCGTTGAAGGCGGGCAGCTATGTTATGACATGGGACGGCACAGACGACTCAGGCAATCTTGTCGAGGCCGGAGACTATCTCATAACGGTCTGGGGATATTATCTCCCGGCAAATGCGATCATTGTTCAGACCGAGCCGGTCATATCCGATCTTCTGCCTTTGCCGGTTTATCTGAACCCGGATGCCAAGCCGTATGACGATGTTTATCAGGAGACGTTTACATATACGGTTTCAAAACCGGTCAAGGTAACGGCAAGCATATATGATGCAGCCAATTTCCTGGTCAGAACAATAACGATAAACGGCGTCCCGGCAGGCACCGGCAATAAAGTCGTCTGGGACGGCAAAAACAACAGCGGGAAATATGTGCTGCCCGGCACTTACCGTATCAAACTTGTTGCCGTCGATGCCAAGGGGAACAGCTCAATGGACGCTAATGCACTGGTGGTTATTTATTACTGAGGAGGCTCGAATTTTAATGCAAAGGTCATTGATAAAAAATAAAAGTATCTTTCTGATTATCCTGATTGTCTTTGCGGTCGGGCTGATCGACATAAATCCCGGATTGCTGTTCGCATTTGATGCGCCCTGGGATTCCGGACATAATTTTACAAATCTTCCGCCTCCGCCTCCTCCGCCGCCTGGAGACGACACTGGTGACGGCAAGGACCAGCCTCCGCCTCCTCCGAAGAAAGATGATAAAAAAGACGACAAAAAGGATGAGTGCAAGGATAAGCCGGATTGCAACAACAAATGCAAGCCCAGCGCCAAGAAATCGCCTGTGTATGTTGACTCAGGCAACCTGGAACTTTCATTTGTAGATTTTGAAATAGCGGGCAAGGGACTGCCCCTGCTCCTCTACCGCACATATAACAGCACAGACCAGTACAACGGCCCTTTTGGAGTCGGCTGGGTCTCAAATCTCTATATAAGGCTGATCAAGGTTGCGGACAGCGCCGGCGATTATGTGATCATCCGCAGGGCCAACGGCAGACGCCTGCAGTTTAAGAAAAGCGGCGGTGTTTTTGTCCCGACGGCTTCCAGTGTGACCGATACTCTTATCCAGAATTCCGACGGCAGCTTTGTTCTCAATTGCAGCGCCTGTTCGTCGGGCATTCAAAAACCGGTCTACAATTTCAACTCAGGCGGCAATATAACATCTATAACAGATCTCAACGGCAACAGTCTTGCCTTTGCATACGATGCAGGAGGCAGGCTCACGACCGTAACCAGCAGTTCATCTTCAAGATCGATTTCTTTTGCATACGGGCCCAACGGCAAGGTCTCGGACGTGACCGATTCCTTCGGCAGGACATGGCAGTATGAATATGACCTGAATGAGAACCTCATAAAGGTTAAGGACCCCATGGGTTATTTCATGCTTTATGCCTATGATTCCAAACACAGACTGTTGTCGGTAACCGACAAAAACGGTAATTACAGCGCTGTAATTACGTATGACGCACAATCGCGCGTGGCCACATACGGGACTCCGGGGGAGATCGACACCTATGCCTATTTTGTGGGCTACACGACGAAGACCGACGCACTGGGAAGAGTTTATACCCATTATTACGATGCAAACGGAAACGTCACCAAGACTGTCATGCCTGACGGTTCAACGGTCCTTACCTCGATCGACGCGAACGTAAATGTTACCAATCAGACGGACGGGGCGGGCAATGCATGGACCTACACTTATAATTCCACAGGGCAGATACTGACCGAGACGGACCCGCTTGGCAATAAAACTTCGTATACGTACGACACAAGATTCGGCAAGATAAAGACCACGACGAATGCGAGGGGGAACACCTGGACAAACGCCTATGACAACAGCGGGAACCTTTCGAAAGTAACCTCACCCCTGCTGTGCGAAACTGCCTACACATATAACGCAAAAGGCAATATCCTGACAAAGACCGATGCCCTGCTGAATAAGTGGACATATCAATACGATGCGGCCGGGAATGTTGTCAAGATAACGGACCCGGCCGGCGGGGTGGAAAGTTTTACCTACGACGCTCTGGGACGTATGCTGACGCATACCGATCTGCGGGCCAATACATGGACATACGCATATGATCTGCTGGGAAGACCTACCGACGTAAAAGACCCGCTCGACAAGCATCGTTCATACACCTATGACGGAAACGGAAACAGGACGGCTGAGACGGACGAACTCGGGTATACGACATCTTTTCAGTATGATGCTGATAACCGGAGGACGGGCGTGACCGATGCATTGGGAAACAAGAGCTCTTTTACCTATGATGCCGTCGGCAATATGCTTTCCATAAAGGACGCCCGCAACAATACGACGGCTTTCACATACGACAATATGAATCACGTAACCTCTGAAAAAGACGCGCTGAATAATACTACAACTTATACCTATGATGCGGTGGGCAACCGGCTCACAAAGGTCGATGCGAACAGCCACACCATGACTTATACGTATGACGCCATGGGCAGACTGCTTACCGAAACAAACGCTCTCGGCAATAACGCTTCAAGCACTTATGATGCGGTCGGGAACAAGACCAAGATGGTCGACCCCATGGGCAAGGTTGTGTATTTTGAATATGACGCGCTGAACAGGCTGACGAAGTCGATTGTGAAAATCGGGGATACACTGCCCGCGGCAGATGCGGACGACATTGTGACCTCTTATACGTATGACTGTCTTGGCAGAAAACTGACTGAAACCGACGCCCTCGGGAGAACCACCACCTGGACATATGATTTCAGGGGCCTCGTTCTTACGGAAACAAATCCCCTGGCTGAGATGAAGACGTACACTTACGATGCAAACGGGAACAGGCTGACATACCGGAATGAGACCGGGAATGTGACAACTTATACTTACGATAAACTCAACAGGCCTGCTTCTGTGAGCGATTCCACAGGGCTGATAGAGTCGTACTCTTATGATGCGGTCGGGAACAAGGTGAAAACAACCGACACCGACGGCAGTGTTACGTCCATCACCTTCAGCTCGTTCAGGAAGCCCCTGACATCCGTGGATGCGCTGGGCAAAACAACTACGTATACGTATGACGCAGCATACAATATGAAAACCGTTGTAGACAGGCTCGGTAAGACGACGGCTTATGATTACGACGCCCTGAACAGGCTTTATAAAGTGACGGACCCCCTGGGCAACGTAACAACGCTGAGTTTTGATGCGGTCGGCAACATGATAAAAATGACCGACACCAAAAGCCATGAAGTGGTCTATGCCTATGACGCCGCAAACCAGCTTACGGTAGTTACCTTCCCTGACGGCAAATCAAAGTCCGTGGAGTATAATGCGTCCGGCAAGATTACAAAGAAAACGGACCAGAACGGCAATATTGTCACGTACGGCAGGGATGATGCAAACAGGATCGTTCGGCGTAATTATCCTGACCTTTCCCATTACGACTACACGTACGATAAACTGGGGAGGATGGTTTCAGCTGTAAATGCATACGGGACTGTGGCCGTGGCATATGATGCCCTGGGGCGCATTTCTTCTTTCACTCAAAACGGCAAGACGGTTTCGTATGCGTATGACGTTTCAAAGCGGACGAGGACCCTGACATACCCCAACGGGAAGACCTTCGTAGAGAGCTACACCCTCAGAAACAAACTCTCCGATGTCCGAAACAGCACAGACAATGTTGCCGTTGTCGGCTATACCTATGACTCGTCCGGACGTCCGACCGTCAAGACATTGGGCAATAACGCGAAATCGTATTTCAGCTATGACGACAACAACTGGATAACCGGCCTGTCGCATAAAAATCCGGCAGGCGCTGAGTTTTCCGGGTTTGCTTACGGCTATGACAACGAGGGGAACAGACTTTACTCCAGAAAGACTACGGAGCTTAATGCCTCAGAACAATTTGCCTATGATGCCGGACAGAGGCTGACTTCTTTTAAGAGAGGCAGCCTGAATGCCTCAAACGTAATTACCACCCCCTCACGCCAGATAGACTATGTGCTGGACAGCCTCAATAACTGGACCCAGGTTACTTTCCCGGGCAGGACCGAAACGCGCGCGGTCAATGCAATGAACCAGTACACAACGGTAGGAGGCGCCGCCTATACTTATGACTCCAACGGCAACCTTTTAGATGACGGAGTGAATCTTTACACCTACGACTATGAGAACCAGCTGACAAAGATCAGGCGCAAGAGCGACAATGCCGTAATCGCCCAGTATGAGGTGGACGGGCTGTTCCGGCGGGCGCGCAAGACAGCGGGCGGGATTACGACCGAATATATTTACGACAATAACCGCATCATAGAGGAATGGAGGGGCGGGGCTTCGGTTGCGCATTACGTATACGGTAACAAACTCGATGAACCCGTAATGATGAACCGCGGCGGGACCAGGTACTATTACCATGCGGACGTCATCGGGTCCGTTATCGCTCTCACAAACGCCGCGGGCGCCGTAGCGGAATCCTACAAATATGATCCTTACGGAGCTGTCACATATTTCGACGGCAACGGCGTTCAGATAACAACCTCTTCAGCCGGCAACGCCATACTTTTTACAGGCAGAAATTATGATTCGGAGTCGGGCCTGTATTATTACCGCGCACGCTATTACAGCCCTGCCCTGGGCCGCTTCATGAACATGGATCCCAAGGGGTTTATCGACGGCATGAACCTTTATGAATACGCGGTGTCGAACCCGCTGAGATATGTGGACCCGAGAGGCACGGCTGTGGAGAAGTGCTCCGGCAATTCGGTCACGATAAAGGCCGACCTGTTCAAGCGATATCTGCCCGGGAATCTTGCATCCAAGATAAAGGACGCGGAGATAAGCTTTGCCAATAAAACCTGTGAGAAGTGCTGCGCGGAAGGCACCAAGAACGCAGGCAGCATAATGTCCGACAAGGAGGTAAGTTTCCAGATCGGATGGAGCGGAGATACCGGTTATTTCTCAACGCCCTGGGGAATAGCCTGGGACATCGATGCTGTGGTTTTCTCATCGAAAGGTTTTATAGGTGTTTCGGCCAAGGTGTCGTGGGGCATTGCAGGGAGTCTTTCCGGGGGTACGGATAACTGCGACAATACATGGCAGGCCAAGGGCTGCATTAAGGGCTCAGTGACCGCCGAGGCCCTCTTTGGTCTTGCAGTTGAAGAATCAGATGAAAAGGATTCAAATCAGAGCGGCTGGGTAAAGGCGTACATTTCCGGCGGAATAACCGGCGAGGTTGCCTTATGTCTTATATATACTCCGGGCGCATTCAAGGTTGAGTTGTCCGGCAGCGTTGCGGGCGCGATCAAGGGCGTTGTCGGGGTCTGGAAGTTTTCATATGAAAGGACGTTCGTTGAGCTGAATGTCCCGTTTGGTCCCCTGACGATTGCTCAGTTCTGAGGCGGAGAATGGAAAATGAACAGGACCTTTTTAGCTGAAAGGTTGGGAATCAGTTAAAGATGAACGGATGAAAAAGATGAGCGGAGTTTTTATTTTTATAAGCATTATATTCAGTCTGGCCCTTATAAAGGGGGCCTATGACATATACAGGATATCTGTTGCCCGAAGCCAATGGAAACAGTCTGAGGGGAGCATATCCAGGGTGTCTGCAGAAGGCTGGACGGATCAAAAGAAGAAAATGAAGTATTATTTGTCCTATGAATACGAGGCCGGCGGCCTGCGCTTCATCGGCTCGCGATATAATCCTGCGGAAGACTCGCTGAAGAGTCTGATGAAATTGAAGAGTTACAGGGAGCTTGCCGCATCTGCAAAGGAAGGCGACAGGGTAACTGTTTATTATGATCCGATGCATCCGGAAGATGCGGTCCTGAACACGGATTTCCTGAGGGTCGATTTCCTTTTTTCGTATCTGGTCCTGGGCTTTATTGTGATGACGGTTACCATGGTCGTTAAAGAGGCTAACCTGCGAAAATATACCGAGGCCCTCGCAGCCGGCGTGCCCGGAGGCGAGGCCGGCAAGTATAACGGGGAAGGCTTATTGCCTTCGATTGACGGCATCCTGAAGGACGATAAACAGAAACTGGTACTGAACACGGGCATGACTTCTTTCTGGAGTTTCGGGCTGCCTTTTTTTGCAACTACATTTATCGGCGCCATGTATATGACGATCTACTGGTCGGAGATGAACCCCGGGTGGTCTCTCGTCGCTTATATGTCTGTTACGGCGGCGCTTTTGCTGATGAATATTTCTTCAGGACTTTTAGCCGGCAGGTTCAGACATATGCTCGAAATCGATTCCTCAACACGCGAAGTCAGGGAGACTTCATATTCATTTTTCCGGAAAAATATACGGAAATACGGCTTTGCGGATATAGACAATCTGAGGCTTTATCAGGAGAAATGGCAGTCTACCAATACAATGCGCCAGTGGACGATGTATATGCAGACAAAGGGCAAAAAGTCTCTGTTCATATCTTACAGACATCGTGATATCCAGCCTGCGAGTTCCGTTTATCTCGGTATTTTAAAGAAGAGGATTGACTATATGATTTTCGGGGCCAGGGCAATATGAACGGGAACTGCGAGCGGCCGGCGAAGATTATAGCGCTGATGGTTGTTTCTTGTGTGGTTATGCTGACGGCAGCCGCGCAAACCGGGGCGCTGGAAACGGGCCGCATTATTTTTTCCTCTAACGCCTCCGGCAACTGGGACCTATGGTCTGTGATGCCCGACGGCAAAGGACTCAGGAATATAACCGTTTCGCCGGAAAATGAGCATTCTCCTGCGGTCTCCCCTGACGGCAACGAGGTCCTCTATGTGAATGCAAAGAGGGGCATATCGATTATGGACAGCGACGGTAAGAACAGGAGGGAGCTGCCTTTGCCGAAAGGTATTTACGCCCAGCCTGTCTGGTCTCCCGACGGAGCCGGCATAGCCTTTGTGAAATACAAGGTCGTGCCGTCCGACGAAAGCGAGATATGGACAATGAGGCGGCGTAACGGCAAATGGACGGACATAGAAAGGCTTACACAGTTCCCCCCAATGAGGTTATATCCTGCTTTCTCGCCGAACGGAAAACTCCTTGCCTATACCGAGTTCCGACGAGACCCAGTGAAAGGGGTTGTGGAAGAGATCGGCGTAATGGATTTGGGAAAGAAGACCTATCGAAAAATTACCGACGCCGGAACAGACAGCTTCAGGCCTGTATGGTCCCCGGACGGCAGGAAGATAGCCTATACATCAAGTAAAAGCGGCAATTATGATGTTTGGGTGCTGTCTCCGGATGACGGCAGTGAAATACAGCTGACAAGGAACGCTTCGTATGACGGCGAGCCGGCCTGGTCTCCCGATGGAAATGAGATTGCATTTGTTTCGGCGGACGGCGCGGCCCGGGAAATATGGATAACCTCAGCAACCGGTGATCGCCTGAGGCAGGTGACCCGCACCGGGATGTCGTGCAAGGACCCTGTATGGGTGAGATGAAAGTCTAAGGGGGAAATGAACATGCAAAAAATAAAATATACAGGAAGCATCAGAAATATAACGGCAGTCCTGTTCACGGCGCTTATGCTTATAGCCGCCTGGTTCGAAGGCAGAGCGTTTGCCGCGGATGAGGGTTTGTCCGTCGAAAACGTTAAGGTTGATAAAAAGATATTGAGGCCCAACGAGTCCGTAAGGATATCCTTTCAGCTTACGTCCGATGCGGACGTTACAGTGCAGGTTTATGATCCCGACTATTCGGTTGTGAGAAATCTGCTTGTGAATCAGCGCAGGCCTGCGGGGGTTAATGTCGTAACATGGGACGGGACCGACGACTCCGGCGTCATGGTGCCTGATGAGGCTTATATAATAGCGATAGCAGCGGAAGGTTCCGGCGGACTCAAGGCGGTCTATGATCCGACGCTGAATTCCGGAGGCGAAATAATAGATTTCCCGGCAAGCAGGATTGAGACCGCATCAGGGGCATACATAATCAATTACTTCGTGCCGAGGGATGCGAGGATCAGCATTATGGCCGGAATCCATAACGGGCCTATGCTGAGGAACATCCTGGACTGGAAGCCGAAGCCTGCAGGGAACGCTTCAGAACAGTGGGACGGCATGGATGAAACAGGGCAGATCAATGTTATGTCGCAGCAGGGAAACACCCTCAATATAAGAGGCTTTCAGCTGCCGGAAAACTCGATCATAGTGCAGGGCAGCGGAGGGGATTACAACTTATATCACGCCCGTATTGCATCCCAGGCTGAAAAAGCCCCGATTATTTCGTATACAACCGCAAGACAAAACGCGGCAAAGCGCGCAGACAGGGAAATAGCGGTCCAGTTCCCGCTGCGGCAGGGCCTGAATACCGCGCCTAAATTCAGCGTCTATCTGGGGCAGGACCGCAAGGCGGCCCTTTCAGCGCGTTCGGCTGCCGAGGTGTCCGGACAGGTGGGCTTTACTGTTGCGGTTCCCCCGGAAAACCTGCCTCTTTTCAACGAATCAAGGTATGAGCTGGTCGTATTTGTCGACAACAAGCGTTTCGATGAAGAGGAGCAGGCATATTCGCCATATACCTATTATCTTGACACAACACAGCTTACAGATGGAGAGCATATGGTGACGCTTAACTTCGTGGGCATTGCCGGACAGATAGGCAGTTCCTCATTTAAAATTAGTGTGAACAACAAAGGCAGGGCGGTACAATGAAAAACAGATCATATTGCAGTACCGTTGTCGCCGACCTCTTGCGCGTCGTAGGCCTCCTTGTCGTGTTTCTTATGGCGGCCGGTGTCGGGAAGGCCTATGCCGTAACCGTATCACTTCAGGGGCCTTCGTCAAACCCCGGTGTCGGCAAGGAGTTTACTGTTCAGCTTAAAATAGACAGCGTAACTGATTTGTACGGGCTTGCAGCCGATCTTGTTTATGATACCCAATACCTTGATATCGTGGATTCCGATGCGGTTAAAACCGGCGTTCAGCCCAGGACAACTGAAGGCACACTTATAAACAGGAACGGGGCGGATGTTTCTATCTTCCGTTCCGCCTTGCAAAACAGCGCGCAGGGCAGGGTTGTGCTGGGTTTGACCCGTTCCGGCGCTGTATCCGGGGTATCCGCTGCTTCGGCTTCTACAGTCCTGTCCGTGAATTTCAGAGCCAGGAAGCAGGGGACCACAGCAATAAGCTTCGGCAAACAGGCGCTGAAAAACTCTACAAATGCAAATATTGCGGTTGCGGCATGGCCCCAGCTGTCGCTCACTATTATCGGTCCACCCGACATTACTGTAGCGCCTGTATCGTTTAACTTCGGGAGCGTAAATGTCGGAGATCAGTCGGCTCTTAAGACATTTACTATTACCAATGCGGGCGCGGTCGATCTTGCGATCGGCACACTTACCGTGATAGGCCCTCATAGCAGCATGTTTGAGCTCAGGAACGACGGCTGTTCCGGGCAGACGATCATAAAGACCGGGTCATGCACGGTGGATGCGTTGTTCGGTCCATTGAGCGGGGGAGCAAAGAGCGCAACTCTCAGGATACCTTCAGATGACCCCGACAGCCCTAACAAGGACGTTGCGTTGAGCGGCACAGGAGTGAATGTGCCGAACTTAAGAGTCAGCGGGGTATTGCTTAAAGAGAACTTTGCGGCAGGGCTCCCTGCTTCATGGACAAATGCCGACGCATGGGCCACGAACGCTACATGCGCCCGAGCAATGGCTGCGCCCTTTGTAACGCCGTGGGCGATAGCCGACTCAACCTGCAAGACTACGACAACAGAGACACTCACAACAAAGGCGTTCAGCGCCAGGAGCTGCACATCGTCCGAGCTTTCGTTTACAAGTGCGGGGGCATGGAACTCCGGAAACGGAAACGGCTCTGTTGATGTGAGCGCCGACGGCGGCGGGACATGGGCCAACAAGCTCCTGCTGACAACCGACGAAGCGCCGGGATGGAAGACCTTCGATATTAGCGAAGTTGCCGGTTCAACCGGCGCGAAGATAAGGTTTGTCTACTTCAACAGCACGGCCGTAGGCTATTGGGCGATAGACAATGTATGGGTTACCTGCATGCCTGCCGCGCTGAAGTTCACAGCGAACAATGAGGTGCAGACCATACTCGTCGAAAACTCCGGATCAGTCAATCTTGTTACCGGAACATTGGCCTTGAGCGGCGCGAACAGCGCAGACTTTAGCCTGCAGAACAATCTCTGCAACAGCCGGACGATGATACCGGGAGATACCTGTTCTACCGATGTTAAATTTACAACATCATCGGCCGGGACGAGGAACGCGGTCCTGAATATTCCATCGAATGACTCCGACAAGCCGACGACAACCGTAACCTTGACAGGCGCAACTGTTGCGATAGGCGATACCGACGGGAACGGGATAATGAACATAGTGGATGCGCTGTTTGTGGCGAGATATGCGGCCGGCTTGACCGTAGGCACATTCTATCCGGAGGCTGCCGACGTCAACTGCGACAAAACGGTGAATATCGTGGACGCGCTGTTTATAGCCAGGAAGGCGGCCGGCTTGACGGTCACCGGTTGGTGCGGGCCGTAAATCCGGTTGCGCCACTGGGGAAATAGGATTAACGGCTCTCATTAACCGTTATGCCCACTATATGTTTATGGCATAACTTGACGTGCCGTTGAATGTGCAAAAGAGAATGTGGTATTTAAAAGGGGCTTTTTGTTATATTTAGCTGACTGGACAAATGGCCGCTAAGTTTATAATATGATACTGCAGGTGTTTTGAATTGTTAGAAAACGTGTTGTGAAGGAGGGCCTCGTGATGTTTATAGTATTCGTCAGAAAGTTGGTTTTATTGGTGATAGTGCTGGCGGTTATGGCGCCGTTAAGCGTATTGGCTGCGGAAGGGGACGTATGGATCGAGCCTGCAAACGGATATGCGGGAACAGACCAGCCGGTTGCCCTGACGGTATATGCTGATACAGGGGCACAGAGACTTGGGGCATACCAGTTGACGGTTACATATGATCCTGCGGCAATGGGGGTTTCATCGCAGGAAGCCGACAAGGTAGTGAAGCCTGGGGCCGACGGCTTTGTAACAGCGGCAAACGTGGATGCCAAAGGCGGCAGGATAGTGGTCAACGGTGTTGATGTATACGGCAAAGGCCCGGGTATCCGGATGGAGCTGATGAAGATCAGTCTCAAGAGCCTCAAACAGGCCGGGCCGACCGAGATCACGCTCGACATAGAAGCCCTGACCGACGAGCACGGCAAGACCATAGGCAAGCCTGCGGCGGCAAATTCCGTTATAAATATCAGATAAAGAATCAGAAAAAATATTCGGAAAAAATAAGGAGGATTACTACATGGGCAGAAAATCTGGTGTCGTAACAGCGTTGGCAGCGGTGGTGCTGTTTGTATTGATGCTGACGCCGGCGGTATTCGCGGCTGTGGGGGATGTAACATTATTGCCTGCAACCATATCAAAGAGCACAAACAGTACATTTGCAGTTGAGGTGCATGTAGATTCAGGCGCTCTGACACTTGGCGCATATCAGTTTGTGATCACCTTCGACAATACCCTCATCAATGTAGATACGACATTGGCCGGCACCACAAACGGCCTGAAGGCAGGACCGGACGGATTTCTGACCGTATCAAACCCGAGCAACGCAGCCGGCACAATAAACGTAAACGGCCTGGACACGACATTTGTAGGAACAGGCCCCGGCGCTAACCTCAACGTCCTTACAATCAATTTCAAGACCCTCGCCAAGGCAGGTTCAGCCCCGATAACAATCAATGTAGTCGCGCTTACAGACCCTAACGGAGTTGCGATCGGAGCAGCAACACCGAGGGCCGGAATCGGCAATACGATAACGGTTACGGCGCTTGCGCCTGTCATAGGCGTAGCCCCGACAAACATTCCGTTCCCCAGCACCACAGTCGGAGCAACAAACAACCAGACAGTGACAATATCAAATACCGGCACAGCAGACCTTTCAATAACCGGCATAGCGACAACCGATGCCCTTGCAGCGCCGTTCAGCATCACGGGCGGCACCTGCGGACCGACTTTCCCCAAGACAGTTGCCCCTGCCGGCAATTGTACGGTCATAGTGACGTTTGCGCCGACAGCAGTCGGTTCACCTGCCGATCATTTCAATATAACCAGCAACGATGCGGTAACGCCGCTGGTTACTGTCAATGTAAGCGGCACGGCCGTTGCGGTGCCTAAGCCCGTAATAGGCGTTGCGCCGACAACCGTCAATTTTGCAAGCACAGCCGTAGGCGCTACAAACAACCAGACAGTCACAATATCCAATACGGGCAATGCCAACCTGTCGGTCACCGCCATAGCTACCACAAACCCTCTGGCAGCGCCTTTCAGCATCGCGGCCGGCGGCACCTGCGGAGCCACTCCCATAACGATTACACCGGGCTCAAACTGTACGCTAAGGCTGGCGTTTACGCCGACAGCGGTGGGCAGTCCGACCGACAGCTTCAATATAGGCAGCAACGATACGACAACGCCTTCAGTCACAGTAACCGTAAACGGTACAGCTACCCCGACGCCTGTGCCCAACATAGTTGTGGCGCCAACGACAGTTCCCTTCGGCAGCGTAACGAACGGCACGGCAGCCAACCAGACTGTAACAATATCCAACACCGGAAACGCTAACCTTTCAATAACCGGCATAGCGTCAACCGACGCCCTCGCAGCGCCGTTCAGCATAGTGGCAGGCGGCACCTGCGGAGCCGTGCCGGTAACTGTTACTCCAGGCTCAAACTGCACAGTCATAGTGAGATTTGCGCCTACGGCAGTTGGAGCGGCCACCGACAGCTTTAATATAAGCAGCAATGATCCGGACACGGCTTCCGTTACCGTAAATGTAAGCGGCACCGGAGTTGCGGCTCCTGCGCCCAACATAGTTGTAGCGCCCTCGACAGTTCCTTTCGGTAACGTGACGGTAGGCACGACAGCCACCCAGACGGTAACAATATCCAACACCGGAAATGCAAACCTTTCAATAACCGGCATAGCCACGACCGACGCCCTTGCAGCGCCTTACAGTATCACAGGCGGCAGCTGCGGACCGACTTTCCCCAAGACAGTCGCGCCTGCCGGCAATTGCACGGTAATAGTGACGTTTGCGCCGACAGCGGTGGGTTCACCTGCGGACCATTTCAATATAGTCAGCAACGACCCGATCAGCCCGTCAGTGACCGTGAATGTCAACGGGTCGGGGATACCGGTGCCGGCGCCCAAGATAACAGTTACCGATTCCGTAGCGCCTATTGATGATCATTCAGTGAATTTCGGCAACCTTACCCAGAACGATAAATGGATTGAGACGGTAACAATCGCAAACGACGGCAATGCGAACCTTTCCATAACCGGGATAGCAACGTCAAACCCGCTTGCAGCGCCGTTCAGCATAGTTACAGGCGGCACCTGCGGAACCACGTTCCCAAAGACGGTTGCCCCGGCTGTGAGCTGCACAGTCCTGGTCCAGTTCGCGCCGACCGCGATAGGTTCCTTTACAGACAGCTTCAACATAGCAAGCAATGACGCTGTCAGCCCGGCTGTAACCGTAAATGTGAGCGGCGCAGGCGTTGCTGCGGGCACGCCTCCTCCTGCTCCGAAACAGCTCTTCCCTGCCGACAAGCAGACCGGAGTCAATCCGGCCACAATTGAGTTTAAGTGGGAGAAATCCTCGGTCTCGGGCGGAACCGTTTCATACGATCTCTGCTACGGCGAAGGGACCCTGACTTTCGGCGCCGCAGGCTTTACCTGCGTTGCCGCGGATGCGGTCGCTTCCCTGAAAAAAGAAAAAGGGACCATGTACGCAGGCAGCACAACCGGCGCAGGCCTGTTGCTCTTCGGAGTTGCCTTTGCAGGCGCGATAAGGAACAGGAAAAAAATGTTGATGATCCTCGCCCTGCTGTTATTGTCGGGCTTCCTGCTCGGTTCCTGCGGCAGCAGGCATAAGTCTGCTTCCAATACCGTTACGAAGACGGTTTCAGGGCTGAAGGCAGCTACGACATATTCATGGTATGTGAACGCCAAAGACAATACCAACGGCGAAACAACCCACAGTGAAACAATGTTTACCTTTACGACACAATAGTTTGCGGACTGACATAAAGATGTAGGAAGTGGAGCGATAGCTTCACCTTGGGAGGGGTGAAGCTATCGTTTTTTTTGAAAAGTTTAACAATAGAGTTCAACAATAGGGAGAGTGCAATGTATCGAGACGCTAAAAAAAAGATAATATTAGTGATGGTCCTGATTTCCGTCCTTGTTTTTGCTACCGCTTCAGTTTCTCTTGCAGTTAACGATGAAGACCAGATCAAGGCGAATTTTGCCTCTGCCATTAGCTCATTTAACAATACAGATGTTAATGGGATAATGTCGTGGTTCTCTGATAACTACCTTGATGATGGTCGTACCAAAACCATGCAAAGAAACGAATTTATTGCCAAGTTTGCGGACCCCGGGTTTACAGCTATTACCTATGTTGTAAATTCGGTCGTTGTGACCGGCAGTACTGCAACGTTTTCGTTCACGCCGTCGGATAAGGGCGGCCCCCAGACCCTGATATGGAAAAGAGAGATCGACAACGTATGGAGGATCTACGGCAATCAGCAGAAGTACGGCATATATGCGAATACAGGCCGGCAGCATGGATCGAGCGGCCCTGATTCCTACTGGGTGAACCTCAATGTGGATGACCCCGACAATGTCATCACCTCCGTCGTCGTTACGGGAAGCGGGCTTTCTGCTCCCCTTAATCTTGTGCACGACGGCGCTAATCAAAATTGGCATCAGCCATGGGATGGAAGCTACCTGTCTTGGAACACCAGGCCTGCCCTGCCGCTTAACTATTCGGTCACAATACATGATAACTCAGGGTCCACTGTCATCCCTGTGACCCTTTCCACCTTTATTGATATATTCGCAGCAAATGTGTCCCCGGCTGCAGGGCAGACCACAAGCGGTCCGCTGGTGTTTTCGTGGTACCCGGTACAGGGCGGCTACTTCTACGCGGTTGAACTCGATTCCTCTACCGGCCGCATATGGGATAAGTATGACATGACGGCGCCCTACATTGTTTATAACGGTCCCGCGCTCGGCAACGGGACATACACATACAATGCCCAGGTGCGCGACAAAGACGGCAACTTTTCTATGGTTACAACTTCCTTTACATATCAGACCGGCGCCGGCATCTCTTTCCCCGGTGTAATACAGGATGCGTCCAATGCGGCTGTAAGCGGCGCAACCATTGAACTTTTCGGCGCCCCGACCGTGCATACGTCGTCGGGCGCGGACGGGAGTTTTACCCTGGCAGGACTTCCTAACGGGTCGGTCTATTCTCTGAAGATGACCAAAGCCGGCTTTGTGCCCGCATATTCGCGCAATTTCAGGCATACAGCCAACGTGGTTGCTGTTTCTACCTATGGGCTGAATACGGCCGCAGAAATAGCCTCATGGGGTGTTAATGCGGGGAAGGGCGTTATCAGGGGGAGGGTGGCTGATCAGTCGAATACGGCTTTGAATATCTCAGGAGCTGCTGTGTCGTGCACGAGCGCGCTCCACCCCGGAACCTGTCCGTACACAGTCACCTATTACAACGGCTCCTCTTTCGGGGGGGCTTCTACTTTTGGCAATGGTAAGTACTTTGTCCTGAATGTGGATGACGGAGATGTTGTAACGGTTACAGCCTCAAAGACCGGAATGAGCTTTACCCCCCGTGACTTTTTTACTCATGCGGACAGTGTCGGCATAGGCTCTATTCTTGGAGTTACAGCAGGCTCCATTTCGGGCACGGTCTCTTACAGCGGAACCCAGAGCGGCAATTTTATCATAGGCTTGTTCACGAGTCCGAATATAACGCCTTCGTCGACGCCTGTCTACTATTTGACTCCGCCCGCGCCCGGGGCATATACCTTTAATAATGTGGCCAACGGCACATATTATGTCGGGGCCATTCTTACAAAAGCGGATAACAGCAATCCCATCAAATTGACCGATCCATATGGAGCGTACGGCATTGATTTTGTTTTCGACTTTAATCCTGATGCGGTAATCGTCAACAACAATGCGACGACCAATATCAATTTCACACTGCATGACGGCACGGTTCAGCATCCGAACCCGTTCTTTGCCCCGCCCGGGCATGGGACAATTTCGGGCACGATCTCATATGCCGGAAGCAAGACAGGGACAATATATGTTGGATTTTTTACAACACCGATTTCCTGCACAGGTCCGAACCCTGACCAGCCTGTGGCTGACATGATATTGCCGTCTCTCGGCAGCTATTCGTATCCTTATCTCCCGGACGGTACGTATTATGTGGCCTCAGCCATTTCGACCGGGGGCCCTGACAGCAATATGAAGTCGACCGACCCCTACGGCATATATAACGGATGCGGAGGCATTACGCCTGTTGTGATAAGCGGCGGAAGCACTCAATCCGGCATAAATATTTCTCTCGTGGACGGCACTGCCCTGGCCCCCAATCCGTTTTACACCCCGACGATTTCTTTTGCCGGAGGCGTGAACAATTCCGCAGGCAGTCCCATAAACGGCGCCCTCGTTGAGATGGTCGGCAATTCTTCCGTCAACACAACCTCAGGCGCTGACGGCAGCTTTGTCCTCAACGGACTGCCGTCCGGAACCGATTTCTCCGTGATGATGAGCAAAACCGGGTATCTGCCCACGTATACAAACAATTTCAATTCAACCTCCGATGTCACTGCCGCGGCGTTTAATTCTCTTTTAACCCCCGCAGATGTTTCAACCTGGGGGCTCAATGCCGGAAAGGGTGTAATAAGCGCAAGGGTGGCGGACAGGAACAATCCCTCTGTGATGATATCGGGCGCTGTCGTGACCTGCGCAAGTTCATTGCATCCCGGCCCATGTCCCTACACAATAACGTATAACGACGGAACAGGCTTTAGCGGCGCATCGACATTCGGGAACGGCAGATTTTTTGTCATGAATGTGGACGACGGAGACACTGTAACCGTGAACGCCTCCAGGGCGGGCTGGAGCTTTTCTCCGCGAGTCTTTCTGACTCACGCTGATGCGGTCGGCCAGGGCAGGATACAGGGTACTTCAACAGGTTCGATCTCCGGAACGGTCTCATACAGCGGAGGCAAGACAGGCTTGATTTATATAGGCGTGTTCAGCAGTGCGGATATTACGCCGGCTTCCGAGCCTGTTTATTCAACATCGATTGCCGCGCCGGGCTCATATACAATCAGCGGCGTTGCAAACGGCACATACTATGTCGGGGCTGTACGCACAAATGATATGAACCATGTGCAAATGACCGATCCGTTTGGATGGCATGGCGCTCCGACTGCCGTGATTATAAACAGCAATAACGCTGCCGGCATCAATATCACGATGACGGACGGCACGGCGTCCGCCCCAAACCCTCTTAGCGCGGCTAAGATTATGGTCGCTTCGGTACTCATGAAGGAAGATTTCGGATCCGGGATGCCTGCCTCATGGACTACGGATTCATGGAACACCGGCAATGCGTGCGCCATTTCTTTCCCGTCCCTGTTTGCTGCGCCCTGGGCCCTTGCGGATTCGGCCTGCGGCGCTGTTGGGATAAACACGTTGACAACAGGTTCCTTCAGCGCAAAGGACTGCACCGCGATAGAACTTTCGCTCGTCAGCGCAAGCTCATGGAGCGGCGGAAGCGGGAAAATCGATATCAGCCAGGATAACGGTCTGACCTGGACCACGGTTCGAAATCTTACCGCATTCGAGGCGCCCGAGTGGATCAGGCAGGACATAAACGGGATCTCCGGGGCGTCCTCCGCAAAAGTCAGGTTTGGTTATACTGCCGCCGGATATTGGGCAATAGACAATATATGGATCAGTTGCCGGCCGGCTGCGCTTAAATTCAGCAGCAATAACCAGCAACAGGCAGTGCTTGTCGAAAACACCGGGACCAGGGACCTTGTGATAGGCACGGCTGGGATTACAGGAACGGATGCCGCGAACTTCGCGATACCGACGGCAACAGACGGATGTTCAGGGCTGACGCTTCCGCCTGGCGGCAGTTGCGCACTGGAACTGAAGTTCACATCAGCAGCCGGAGCGACCCGGAACGCTGCCCTGAATATCCCGTCCAATGACCCGGTTACGCCTGTCTCTACGGTTGCCCTGCGCGGCTCGACAATCGCCATAGGAGATGTTGACGACAGCGGAACAATGAATATTGTTGACGCGCTTTTTGTTGCGAGGCATGCCGCAGGGCTTAGTGTGGCCTCATTCGACTCTGCTGTTGCAGACGTCAACTGCGACGGCACTGTGAATATTGTCGATGCCCTGCTCATTGCCAGGAAGGCAGCCGGACTGACTGTGGCAGCCTGGTGCGGCCTATAGGCGTGGCGTCAGCCGGCAGGACTAAGATAGTTTGAACTGAAGACATTACGCTCCTGAGAGGGGAATGAATTTTATTTCATCTCCCCTCTTTAGTTTCCTTCCTGCCGCCCTTATCGGGTAGAATAGATAAGCAGCAGCAACGAACAGTATTAAGGAGAAAAATATGACCGGTTCACGCTCTATCGGTACTGGTAAACTATTGAGGCCTGTTTTGGCCCTGTTCATCCTGATCACAGGATGGGCTCTCATCTTCCCACTTCTCTCATATGCAGCCTCATCTGCGGGCGCGTCCTCAAGGCCTCCGCAAATAAAACACAAGACCGATACAGGCTCATACAGGGAGGGAGAAGTCCTTGTCCGGTTCAGGAAAGGCGTTACCGCGGCTACGGCCAGGAGCACAGCGTCCGCCCATGCCATGAACGTGGCAAAACATTATGAATTCCTGTCCGGCAAAAAGGGCAAGACTTACATGCTTCTCAAGTCTGCGGGCATGTCTACACGGGCGATGATTTCCGCGCTTGGGAAAGACCCTGGTGTTGAGTATGTTTCACCTAACTATGCGAGGAAGCCCCTCGTCGTGCCCAACGATCCGAGGTTCGGGCAGCAGTGGGCGCTGCAAAATACCGGGCAGACGGTCAAGGCCGTGGCCGGTACTGCGGGCGCTGATATAAAGGCCCCGGCTGCGTGGGATGTCAGTACGGGCACGGCAGGCGTTGTTATCTCTGTTATAGACTCGGGCGTGGATTATACCCATGAGGACCTGGCTGCGAATATCTGGACAAATCCGGCCGCAGGGAGTCCGGGGCATGTTCCTGATACAGGCAACGGCTGCGGTGTGCCTGTCCACGGCTGCGATTTTGCGAGCGACGATCTCGGCACAAACGGCCCCAATCCCATGGACATTGAAAGCCACGGCACCCATGTCGCGGGTATTGCGTCCGCGGCAGGCAATAACAATAAAGGCATAGCAGGCGCAAACTGGAATGCAAAGATCGTGGCGCTGAAGGCCATGTCCCCTGACGGTTCGTTCTATGATTCGAATACCATCGAGGCGATCCAGTATGCCGTAATGATGAAGAGCAACGGCGTGAATATAGCGGCCATTAACGCCTCGTGGGGCGGCCCTGACGGCGGCCAGCACGACCTGCTTAAAGACGCGATCAGCGCGGCCGGCGCGGCCGGGATTGTTTTTGTTGCTGCGGCCGGGAACAATTTTACAAATAACGACCTTGTTCCAATATATCCTGCTTCCTATAACCTCCCGAATATTATAGCGGTTGCCGCAACAGATCAGAACGATGCCCTTGCGACTTTTTCGGACTTCGGGCTGCATTCTGTAGAGATCGGAGCGCCGGGAGTGAATATCGTTTCAAGCATAGCACACTGCGTGCAGTGCAATTCCGCCGAGGCGTCCATAAGCATTAACAATTCTTCTACCCAGGCCTACACCATAGATTATGCGAGGATGACGCCTTCGACCGGGCTGACCGCCACAGGCTATAATTGCGGTTATGGCCTGACAGCCGCGGATTTTCCAGCAGGCGTAAGAAACAATATCGCTGTCATTCAAAGGGGACCGACAACTTCGTCTGCGCTTATATCGGACAAGGTTACAAACGCGATGAATGCCGGGGCGATAGCTGCTATTATATATTGCAACGACCCTGCGGTCTGTCCGCAGTTTACGCTCGGAAGTCCGGGTTACTGGATACCGGCTGTCTCAATATCAAATGCCGACGGATTGACCTTGGTCGGCGCTTTACCGGTCCAGGTGACCATTGTGTCTCCGCCGTATGATTATTACGACGGCACTTCCATGGCGACACCTTTTGTTACCGGCGCTGCAGCGCTTGTTTCAGCGCAGTATCCGGCTGATGATATGTATCACAGGATCGACAGGGTGCTCTCAGGCGTTGACCGGCTGTCAGCCCTTAACGGCAAGACGGCTTCCTCAGGCAGACTGGACCTTTTCAATTCCCTTAGCAGCGGGCTGATACTTGATCCCCTGGTTGTCGGTCTTTCCCGTACCACAGGATTATTCCCTGCAACCCAATTTACAGTCAACGGCATCAACTTCGGCGCTTCAGCCGGCAGCGTACTGTTAAACAGCGACGCAGGCCCGGTTGCCGCTGGTATTGTCTCCTGGACCGACACCTCAATAACGGCCTCGGTGCCGCAAGGCGCAGGCAAATTTGTTTCAGTCAAAAGACCGGACGGCAAAGAGTCTGTGAAGAAGTTCCCTGTATCGGCATGGGCGCAAAAGACATCCGCGCATGAAGCCAGATTCGATGCGGCTGCTGCGCGTTACCTGAATAAAATATATGTGTTCGGCGGCTATCGGTATGATACCAATCCGGCCCTTACCACTCTGAGTTCAGCTGAGTTCTACGATGTGACTACCAACACCTGGACTACTGTTGCCGCCATGCCTGAACCGAAAGAGTGGTCTGCAGCAGCGACCCTTTCCGGCAAGATATATCTGGCAGGCGGATTTGACGTGAATACCGTCAACGGCTACTTCGACACAGTCGAGGTCTATGACCCTCTGACAAATACCTATGCGGTCAGGAACCCGTTGCCCGAGGCGCGCTCAGAAGCGGGCATGGTAAATCTTAACGGCGTGCTGTATCTGTCCGGAGGCGATACAATTGCCCTGAATGCAACCACAAGCCTTTATAGATATAACAGCGTTGCGGATTCCTGGTCGGCGTTGGCCCCGATGGCCACAGCCAGGAGAAGCCACGGCATGGTCGCCCTTAATAATAAGATATATGTCTTTGGAGGGTACGACAACAGCGGTCTCGACAAGATCCTGAAATCCGGAGAGGTCTATGACGTAGCCGGCGGGACCTGGTCGAACATTGCTGATATGCCTGTCCCGCTCGTCGGCATGGGCGCGGTCACGGACGGAAGATATATTTATGCCGTAGGCGGCAAATCGGATGCGTTCAGTGCTGCCGCGCCTCCGACAAAGGTTTTTATGCGCTACGATCCGACCGCAAATACATGGAGCTATCAGGCTGCGGACATCAATGAGCTGATCATGTCCAAGAGTTTTGCCCCTGCCGTATACATGCCGTCTTACGGCATCTTCAGCGCTCCGGGCTATACGGTTGAACTTGCGACCAACGTGACGAATGAAATGGCGCTGCTGCAGCTGCCGTTGTCCGGGTCGGTGTCCCCTGCCTCGAATAATTTCGGCGATATCAATGCAGGCAACAGCGCTCCGTTCAAGACCTTTACCATTACAAATACCGGGGCCGACGGACTCATCCTTGGCACACTCGCGATTTCCGGCGACATATCATTTACCCTAAGGAACGACGTCTGTTCAGGACATACGCTTGCTGCCTCGGCAACCTGCACCTTCGACATTTCTTTCGCGCCTGTTACCGGCGGCGCCAAAACGGCTTCAGTTCTGATTCCGTCCAATGCCGCGCCTTCTCCGATTCCGGCCGTTGCCCTTTCCGGCAACAGTATAAAAATCTTCACGGACGCTACGGGCGCTGCGATTAGCACCCAGGTGGCATCGAATCAGGTAACCCTTGCGGGTCTCAGCGGGCCTTCCGCCATATCCATTGTCGGAGGCCAGTATTCGATAAACGGCGGGGCATACAGTTCAGCCGCCGGCACTGTAAACAACGGCGACAGGATAACTGTGCGCGTTACGGCCTCAGGTTTGTATTCGACTACAACTACCGCAACTCTCACCATAGCAGGGGTGAACTACCTGTTCAGCGTTACTACAGTATCGAGACCTCAGACAATCAAGGTAAGCGGAGTTCTGTTAAAGGAGAATTTCAGCTCCGGTATCCCAGCGGCATGGACGAATGTCGATGCCTGGACAACGGACAATACGGTATGCCCCAGGACGCTTGCAGCGCCTTTTGCAGCGCCGTGGGCCATAGTGGATTCAGGCTGCAGGACGACAACAGTGGAGACGCTTACGACCTCGTCTTTCAGCGCAAAAGACTGTACCACTGCTGATCTGAGCTTTACGAGCCAAAGCGCATGGAACGGAGGCAGCGGAGCTGTTGATGTAAGCGCAGACGGCGGGACGACATGGGTGAACAAGCTTGCGCTGAATACAAACGAAGGGCCTGTATGGAGGACCGGCGTGATAAACGAGATCGCGGGGTCTGCAAACAGCAAGGTCAGGTTTGTATACACAGGGAGCGCAGCGGGCGCATACTGGGCCATAGACAACATATGGATAAGCTGCCGGCCTGCGGCTTTGAAGTTTACTGCCTCCGGCCAACAACATACAGTGCTTGTTGAGAACACGGGGACCGCAAATCTGCTGATAGGCGCTGCAAGCATTTCCGGAGCAGGCGCTTCGCATTTTACAATCCCACCGCTAACGGACGGATGTTCGGGCAGCACACTGCTGCCGGATGAAAGCTGCGCAATGGACGTTCAGTTCAGCGCGGCAGCCGGCACGACCGCTACCGCTACATTGAATATCCCGTCCAATGACCCTGCCACGCCGACCGCTACGGTTGCGCTGAACGGCACGACCATTGCAATAGGCGATGTGGACGGCAGCGGGACGATAAATATTGTCGATGCGCTTTTTGTTGCGCGGTATTCGGCAGGCTTGAGCGTGAGCACATTCAACGCCTCTGCCGCGGATGTGAATTGTGACGGAACTATTAATATTGTGGATGCCCTGTTTATAGCGCGGAAGGCGGCCGTCCTGACTGTTACCGGTTGGTGCGGATTGTAGGTCGCGGAAAAAGGCTTTGAAGCGCGGACCCTGTTCGATTACCTGTGTTGTATTGATTCGCACCCCCATGGCCGATCATCAGGACCGGCTATCGGGGGCGGTTCTTATAACCAAATCCGAATGCGAGGTTATGTATGAATAGGATATTTAAGGGGAGCATTGGCCGGTCTTTTTTCCGAACTGTAACCGGGAAGCAAATAGCATTCTTTTGTCTCTGCATTGCGTTTCTTTTCTGCGGTCTTCTGTTGCCTGTGGGCAATGCCCTGGCAGAGACGGAGCAGCAGACCGTTGCCCGGAACTTTCTGAAATACCTGCACAGCAGCAAGAGGATTGTCTCTGTTGAACAGCTAAAAGCAGACGGGACACCGCCTCTTTTATCGTCGGTTGCGGTAGCGGATCTGTTCAGACTTGAGGGAGGCGGCTATATAGTCGTGCCTCTTTCAAAGGACCTTGCGCCTGTAAAGCTTTATTCACTGACGAATAATTTTGACGCTTTACCGCCGCCATTCAAAACTTTTTTACTGGCAGAACTTGAAGCCGGCCTAAAGGGTTCAGGTCTAAACAGCGCGGGAGCGAACAGCGGCGGTCAGACCGCGGATTTTGTGCGCATCCCTTCTTCTGTCGAAGACATGAAAAGATGGGACTTCCTGCTCTCTTATGAAGCTGCGAAGTCTCCTCTCGCATATGTGCCGGATACCTTTCTCGTAACTACCAAATGGAACCAGGATTACCCGTACAACAAGTATCTCCCCACGATCAGCGGCAAGAGCGTGGTAGCGGGGTGTGTAGCTGTGGCAATATCCCAGGTGCTGAGATATCATGCATATCCTTCTGCCGGAAGGGGAGTTGTGTCCTATACCTGGAACAGCGGTCTGCTGAAGTCAATCCTGTACAGGCCTTATAATTGGGCGAACATGCCGGACGCGTATGATACCCTGGTGCCGGATTATAAAGCGGACGAGGTTGCCCTTCTCATTAAGGACATCGCTGTAGCAAGCCAGACCGGTTTCGGCGTAAGCAGTTCAGGCGCCACCTTTGTCCCGGGGATCCAGACACTTGTGGAAAACTACGGATATTCAAATACACTGGGAAAAATGAGCAACAGCGATGCAGCAGCCTTCTTCGCAAAAATAAAGACAGAGATAGACGCCTCAAGACCCATGCTGATTGAATTTCCAGGCCATATGGCTGTTGCCGACGGCTATGCCTCAGACGGCACAGGCAAGAAGATACATATCAATATGGGATGGGGCGATATCATAGACCCTAGTACGATTAAGGAGACAAATACTTTCTATTCTCTCGATGGGCCTGTATCTCCTTTGAGTTCTATTTTCGATCCTAACCCACCCGGTAATTTTTCGATTTATTACAACATAAAACCCTGCACAGCAGGCGTGGACTGTTCTCCAAACCTTGAATCCGGCGACAGCATTGCCGGCTTCAATATAACCGGCAAATTCGACTATCCCAATGACGCCGACACCTATGGTGTTTATCTGAAGGGACAGACAACGGCAAGCGGCAGCCGGGGGTATTCGGAGCAGGCCTTTTTCATATCGATCTTCAACTCGTCAAACGTGCTTGTCGCATCGGGCGACAACTACACTCACGGCAGTCTGAATATCAATCTCCCTGCCGGCAGGTATCATCTTATGGTGTCGTTGTGCGACATGACCAGCAGCCTGTGTTATACCCTTGCGGACAAGATAAACTATACAGCCTCGATATCGACAACAGCTTTGACCCCGTCCGAGAAGTCGGCGGTCGACGCGGCTCTGGACATACCTCCGGTTATCTTCAATAACTTGGAGGACATGGTTTTGAATGCCTCGGGACCGGCATACAAAATTCTTATAGACGCCAGGGATGAAAACGGGGACCCGCTTACCCTGGCTGTGGCCGGCACGAACAGTCTTGCGACGGATCTTTCGCTGAGCGGCAATATCCTTACAATAACGCCTAAAGGCATATCAGGGGTATCGGACAAGATAACGGTTTCCGCAACAGCAGGCGGCAAGACAGTACAAAAATCGTTTGTTGTCATGTTGTCAGGAACAGACGTGGGCTTTGGCAAAACTTTTAGCGTAAGCGGCATGTTCGCAAACCCGAACGACTATTATGAACATAAGGTCATACTCGACGGCAGCTGCAGCATCAAGGGATTCAATGGCTACACGAATCAGGCCTTTTTTAGCTCTGTAAAAGATACGGGCGGAAGCACTATTGTGGCCCCGACAGATGTCGCCATAAACAGGACTTTTTCTCGCGGGGTATATCTGCTTGGAGCGTCCATTTGCACAGGGGGAGCTTGTTATTGCCCTGCTGACCCTACACAGCCGTGTCCTGTTCCCGGCCATGACAAATATTATTTCGACGTGTCCTGTCCGTCCGCTGTAGAGACAACGGCGACGATCGCCGGACTGCTGGGCATCGATTTAAGCGGCACCCTGCCGCCTCCGGTTATCACAGTTACAGACAATGTGGCCCCTGCGGGCGACCATTCCATCCCGTTCGGCAATGTCGATGTGAACAGCACTCTGGATAAGACAGTGACGGTTTCCAATACAGCTGCCGGCGGAAGCAGAGGGCTTGTTATAGGGACCATAGCAGGGACTGATGCCCTTACAGCCCCGTTCAGCCTTCAGAGCGACAACTGCTCAGGCCATACCTTGGCCCCATCATCTTCGTGCTCCTTTAATGTGCGCTTTGCGCCTGTTGCGGCAGGACCGTTCCTTGATACATTTAACATTCCGTCGGCTGACCCAGTGACCCCCTCTGTTGTCTTTAGCGTAAGCGGAACAGGTCTGTCGGCTTCTCCGCAGATCAAGGTAAGCGGAGTTCTGTTAAAGGAGAATTTCAGCTCCGGTATCCCAGCGGCATGGACGAATGTCGATGCCTGGACAACGGACAATACGGTATGTCCCAGAACGCTTGCAGCGCCTTTTGCAGCGCCTTGGGCAATAGTGGATTCAGGCTGCGGGACTACAACGACCGAGACTCTGACCACGGCTGCCTTCAGCGCAAAAGACTGCACAACTGCTGATATAAGCTTTACGAGCAAGACCTTATGGAACGGGGGCAACGGCGCGGTTGGTGTGAGCGCAGACGGCGGGACGACATGGGTGAACAAGCTTGCGCTTAATACAAACGAAGGGCCTGTATGGAAGACCGGCGCGATAAACGAGATCGCGGGGTCTGCAAACAGCAAGGTCAGGTTTGTATACACAGGGAGCGCAGCGGGCGCATACTGGGCCATAGACAACATATGGATAGGCTGCCGGCCTGCGGCTTTGAAGTTTACTGCCTCGGATCAGCAGCACACAGTGCTTGTTGAGAATACCGGCAAACAGAATCTGGTGATAGGTGCTACGGGTATTTCAGGCGCGGATTCTGCGAATTTCACAATCCCGGCGCTTGCGGACGGATGCTCGGGCAGCACGCTGCTGCCCGGCGACAGCTGCGCTATGGACGTAAAGTTTTCTTCTTTAGTCCCTGGGGTAAAGACCGGCATTCTGAATATACCGTCCAATGACCCTGCCGCGCCTACCGCCTCAGTCGCGCTGAACGGGTCTACGGTTGCAATAGGCGATGTCGACGGCAGCGGGACGATGAATATAGTCGACGCCCTTTTTGTAGCGCGACATGCAGCAGGACTCAGCGTGGCTGTTTTTTATGCATTCGCAGCTGATGTAAACTGCGACGGAACAGTGAACATAGTTGATGCACTGTTCATAGCAAGAAAGGCGGCGGGCCTTACAGTGACCGGTTGGTGCGGGCCATAGAAAATATGATAGCGGGTTTGTCGGGGATTATTTGCCCCACTCAACGCCGTTGATAATCATATTGTTCAGTCTGTTGGCGGCATCCGGGTTAAGCTCTTTGAGCCGGTTGTAAATGTCCGCGGCAAGCCCTTTTTTATCTATGCTGACATATACGATGCCCAGTCCTTCCAGGGCATCCACATTGTCCGGGTCGAGCTGCAGGGCCTTATTGAACGCTTCGATTGAGGCCTTTGCCCTCTCCATATATATGCTCAGCAAGCTGTATCCTACGCCCGCATGATAGTCAGGCACGTCAGGCGACAGTTCAACAGCCTTGTTGTATATTTCGTAGGCCTTGTCCGGGGATTTCATGTTCAGCAGCGCGGCCCCATACCAGGCATAAAGGTCTGCGTTGTCCGGCCATTTTTCGATGCCCTTTTTCAGTAATGCGGCGGCATCTTCATAATTACCTTCATAATACTGCGACGATATATTATTGATGAAATCCTCCAGCTTTTCGGACTTCATCTCAACATATACGCCTGAAGGACGGCTGCCTTCCTGAGCCTCGCCGGCCTTTTTTGCGCCTGTCGGGGCCGGAACTGAAGCTGAGGCGTCGTATAGCTTTACAAGCTCTCCCTGCCCGCCTTTGATCCTGACTATCTCAGCCTCAGGCAGAAGACGCTCCAGGTTTTTCAGGAATCTCCTGGCGGACTCAAAGTCGTCGAATTTCCCTAGGCTCACCGTAAAATTATTGCGGTCCTTTTCTATCCTGAGATAAGCGAGGTTTTTCTTAAGCAGGGCCTTTGTCAGCCATTCAAACTGTGCGGCCGCCTTGTCTTTATCAGGATGCTCGCCCGCAAGCACAGTATAGTATTCAACCGCTTCCGCCTCCTTAAGATCGGTCCCGGCAGGGGGAGCTGTCCCGGCCCTGGCCACCGGTTTTGTAGCAGCCTCCGCGTTTGGCCGACCCGTCTTTTTTCCCGCTGTTTTAGAAAATTCTTTCAAAATGCCTGCGTCGCCGGTCCCGGCTTCCTTCAGGATAAAGGCATCCGGCACCAGCGGCTTTACCGCCTCAAGGGTCTTGAATGCTTCGGACACCCCTGCGAACCTGCCCAGCCTGACGACATAGAATTTGGACGTTTTGATTATCCTGAGACCTGCGAGGTCTTTTTCCTTAAGCCATTGAGCCAGATTGTCGAACTGGCGGTTTGCATAAGATATTGCGGCAGGCGTATATGTGCCGGTCTGTATGGTGTAGAATTCTTCAGCCGCATGAGCAGAACTCAGGCCGGCGGAAAAAGCGGAAAACAGGGGCATAAAAATAAATATAAACAAAAAAGAGCGCAGGGTCTTCATCACAGCAAATCTCCTTAGGCACGGACTATGAATAAAGCATATCATTTGAGATAACCGATCTCTCCATATAACGATTATATCAGAGTCGGTCCGGTTGTCTCATGAGTGTCGGAGGATGACTCCGTGCGTAACGGCATATAGCCGCAGCTGAAACCGCTCTAATGAGGTCCTTGCCTGTAAACGGTCGTGGTCAGGCGACGTTTGCAATGACGATTTTACTTTTGTTTGCCGGTTGAATCGACACCCCGGATCGTAGGGGTAATTCATGAATTGCCCTGCATTTTGCCCCCGTTTTAGACGGCGATTTTGGCCGGCCAAAAGGCCTTGTCTGTATTTTTCCGGTTAAGTTATACTAACTGGGCCTGTCAAACAGGCAATCCATCTCTTTTTAAATAATATGCGCATCGAAAAAATCGAACTTATAGGCTTTAAGTCGTTTGCGGACAAGATCACGTTTTCCCTGCATCCGGGCATTACGTGCATTGTTGGGCCCAACGGCTGCGGCAAGAGCAATATTGTTGACGCCTTCAGGTGGGTCCTCGGCGAACAGAGCGCAAAAAGCCTCCGCGGTGAAAAGATGGAGGAAGTCATCTTCAACGGCTCTGTGCTCAAGAAGCAGAAGGGCATGGCCGAAGTCTCACTCCACATTTCCGGCATGAACATTCCCAATCGTGAACCCGGCGGGGACAACAGCGGGGAAGGCGCGGACGCTGAGCGTTATCTCGGCGAAAGCGTAACAGTTTCCCGCAGGCTCTACCGCTCGGGAGAGAGCGAATACCTGATAAATAAAACCCCGTGCAGGCTTAAAGACATAAGGGACATCTTTCTGGACACAGGCCTTGATTTCAAGAGCTATTCGATCCTCGAACAGGGCAGGATAGGCGAGATAGTCAATTCCAAGCCCAATGAAAGAAGGTTTATCATAGAGGAAGTTGCCGGGGTCATGAAGTACAAGGTAAGAAAGGCCGAGGCGCTTTCCAAACTGGAATCCTCAAGGACAAACCTGCTCAGGGTCAGCGATATCATCTCCGAACTCAAAAAACAGATCAATATCCTGGACAGGCTTGCCAAAAAGGCTGAGCGCTACAAGAAACTCTCTTCTGAAATGCATGCGATAGAACTGAAAATCGCCCGCAGCGAATATCAGACATTAACCGAGGCGCGGGACGCGATACTCCAGGAGCACGGGCTCCTGAGAGAAAAAGAGACCGGCATGGCAGCGGAGATCTCGGACACTGAAAACAGGACCGAGTCCAGGAGGCTCAGCCTGCTCGAAAAAGAAAAAGGGCTCGAACTGCTCCAGAACAGGTTTCAGGCTGTTGAACGTGAAATAGCCGAGATGGAGCGGGAGATAGCCGTGGGCCGCAACGACATATCCAACCTCGGCGAACTGCACGGGAAGCTCATAGGACAGGACGAGGACATAGATGCGCGCTGCTCTGAAATCGCCTCGAGGTGCGAAGAGCTCAGGGCCAACGGCGAAAAGATAGCGGCTGAAATCGAGGCGTATGCGGATGTCCTCAGGGAAAAGACTGAGGCCTTCAGGGAGATAGAAGAAGAGCTTTCCGAAAAGGAAGAGCAGATAGAGACCGGCCGCCGCGAGATATTCAGGGTATCAGAAGAACTCAGCAGTCTGAAAAACGACCTGCACCGTCATCAGACATCTCTGGAGTCACTGGAGCGCAGAGAGGCGAATTCCAGGCGGGAGGCGGAGGACGCAAGGAAGGCGCTGGCGATGCTTGAAACATCCATAAGCGAGGCTGAGTCCGCGATACTCGGGAGCAATAATGAGACGCTTCTGCTCAAAGAGAAAAAAGAGGTGCTCCAGCAGGAATTTGCCGAAGACAGGACGAGACTCGGAATGCTGACCTCACGTCTATCAGAGGCTAGGGAGGAGCTTGCGTCAAACACGTCGCGTCTTGACTCCCTTAAGGAAATAGTCTTTGACCGGCCTTCGAGGGAGCTTATATCATCGCGGTCCGACGTAAGGCTGCTGGCGTCGCTCGCGGATACTATGGATGTTGAGGCTGAATACGAAAGGGCGATAGAAAGCGCCCTGGCTGAGAAGGCTGACTCTTTTGTCCTGGAATCGCGCGAAGACATCGAGAAGGCGCTTACATCCCTTAAAGGCGCAGGGAAGACCGCGCTTATCCCCTTGTCCGCAAAGGGCCTGTCGTTTACGTCTGAAGTCCCCGCGGGGATCATAGGCAGGGCGACCGGTTTTGTGAGGGCGTCTGAGGGCTATTCGCACATCGCTGAAAATCTTTTAGGGAATGTGCTGATAGTCAGGGACATCAGGACCGCCTTTGATCTGAGAGAGCAGGATTCGCAGCATACCTTCGTCACCCTTGACGGCGAGGTGATCGAACCGTCCGGGGCTGTAATCGCAGGCGAGGGCAAAGGCATATTCCTCAGGAAGCGGGAGATCAGGGAGCTTGAGGAACTGATCGAAACGCGGAAGTCGTTTATCAGTGAAACCGCTGCCGGGATACAGGCACTGCAGGAGGCGATTGCAAGGAAAGAGGAAGACATAAGGGTTGTGGAGGCCTCGATTATTAAGCTCGAAAAGGAGATATCGCTTTCGCGCCTGACTGTCGACAACTTTATCGAAGACAGGGAGAGGACCGGCAGGAAGCTGTCCTATCTGACGCTCGAAATCGAGGACATATCGACCGAAAAAACCGCGGTTTCAAAGGTCATAGCCGAACTGGGCGGCAATGTACAGGCGATTGAAGCAAAAAAGGCCGGTGTTGAAAACGACTGTCTCTTGCTGCAGGAGGGGATTTCTCTCAAGAAGTCGGAGATCGAAGGGTTCCGCTCGGAGGTCACGGATATCAGGCTTATGAACGCCTCTAACAGGGAAAAGGCAGAGGCGATAAAAAATGAAATAGAGTCTTCAGAAAGGGCTGTCGAAGGACTGAAACAGAGGAAGACGGAGCTGCAGACAGAGAAAGAGCAGGTGCTGCAGAGGATCGCGGGCCGCGAAGCGGACATAGCGCAGAAGGACGAACTTTTGAGAAAGCTTGTTGCTGATGCGGACGCGCTGCGGCTCGATATGTCAGGCAGGAAGGAAGAGATAGACAGGGAAAACGGAGACCTTATGTCCGTGGACCATGGGCTCAGGACTTTGCGCCAGGAGATGGCCGGAGTCACGTCCCGGATATCCGAACTGGACGTGCTCAAGGCGGAGCACAAACTCAGGCTCGAAAACCTTGCCCAGAATGTTATGACCAACTACGGCGTGCAGATAGGCGACCTCGCGCTCGAAGAGATAAGCAGTGAAGAAGAGGAAAGGCTTGCGGAACTGCGGATAAAGCTCCAGGAGATCGGGCCCGTGAACCTCGGCTCCCTCGACGAATATGAAGAGCTGAAGACAAGGTTTGAGTTCATGTCCAACCAGCACGACGACCTCATTAAATCAATCGCAGAACTTGAAGAGGCGATTTCGAAGATAAACAGCACAACCCGGAAAAAACTGCGGGATGCGTTTGAAATGCTGAACGAAAAATTCGGCCGGATATTCGTGACCCTCTTCGGCGGCGGCAGGGCGGAGCTTGTATTGACGGACGAGAGCAATATACTCGAAACCGGGATCGAGATTGTGGTTCAGCCGCCCGGCAAGAAACTGCAGAATATACACCTGCTTTCAGGCGGCGAAAAGGCCTTGACCGCTCTCTCGGTGCAGTTCGCGAGCTTCCTTATAAAACCGACGCCGCTCTGCATCCTGGACGAAGCCGACGCGCCGCTGGATGAATCCAATACCGAGAGATATGCGCAGATGCTGCATGAGCTGTCGAACGAAACACAGTTTATCGTGGTCACGCACAACCGCACTACCATGAACGTGGCAAAGCATCTGTACGGCATAACAATGGAAGAGGCCGGCGTCTCCAAGGTCATTTCAATGCAGCTTACGGACGTTGCTGCCTAACTGCCGGTAACCCATGCGATGAACAAACTTTCCGATCTCCTGCCTGGAAAGACATCAACACACCCTGAAGACCTCCTTTGCTACGGCTTTGACGCGTCCGGGCTTGAGGCGCTGCCTGCTGCTGTAGTCTGGCCGCAGGATGTAATGGACGTAGTCAGGATAATGACTTTTGCCGCTGCCAACTCCATTCCTGTCATTCCGCGAGGCGCGGGCACAGGCATGACCGGAGGGGCAATACAGCCGCCGGGTCTGCGCAGCGCAGGCGGTTCGATCATCCTGAGCACCGAAAAGATGAACAGGGTCCTCGATATAGACAGGGAAAATATGAGCGTTCTGGTCGAACCCGGGGTCATCAACGGCAGTCTGCAAAAAGAGCTCGAGCGCCACAAATTATTCTATCCTCCGGATCCTGCCAGTATGAACTTCTGCACTATAGGCGGCAATGTAGCTGAAAACTCAGGGGGGCCGAGGGCCCTTAAGTACGGGGTCACAAGGGACTATGTTATGGGGCTTGAGGCCGTGCTGCCGGACGGACGCATAATAAACACCGGCGTCAGGACAGCCAAAGGGGTCGTGGGTTATGACCTCACAAGACTGCTGGTCGGTTCAGAGGGGACGCTTGCGGTTGTCACAAAAATAAGGCTCAGGGTTGTCCCTATGCCTGAAGACGTTATAACGCTTCTGGTGCTCTTCAGAGACATAGCGCAGTGCGGGGCTGCCGTGAAGCAGATACTCTTAAACGGTATAGTCCCGAGGACCCTTGAGTTTCTTGACGACGGGGCTGTTAAGGCGGTTGAAAACTACAGGCCTGTGGGGCTTCCGAAGGATGTCGAGGCGCTTCTCCTGATCGAGTTGGACGGCCACGCGCAGGTGATCACAAGGGACGCGGAAAAGATCTCGGGCATATGCCGGCATCTGGGCGGAGAAATAATCATGGCCGAGGACGATGCCGCCAGGGAGAAGATATGGGAGGCCAGGCGGTCGATATCGCCTGCGCTTTATCACCTCAAGCCTTCAAAGATAAATGAAGACATAGCCGTGCCCAGAAGCATGCTGCCCGAGATGCTGAGCAGGCTCAGGCAGCTGTCAGGAGAGACCGGCATACAGATCGTGAACTTCGGTCACGCCGGGGACGGCAATATACATGTGAACCTGATGGTTGACAGAAACATTGCCGAGGAGTTTGAAAAGGCGCAGTCTCTGGTGCGTGAGATATTCCGGACAACCCTCGATCTGGGCGGCACGATTTCAGGGGAGCACGGCGTCGGCCTGACAAAGTCGGATTATATATCAATGGAAATACCGACTGTCGAACTGGACCTGATGAAGAAGATAAAGGCCGCGTTCGACCCGAACAATATACTTAACCCCGGAAAAATATTCCCGTGAGCCCTTTTTGTGAGCGCTTTCTTGCTTATTATCGGCCCGGACTCTTAAAATAAGACGATGAAAAAAGGACCGGAAAATATCGGCTTCAGGATTTTTTCAGCAGTCTTCTTCCTGCTTGTCTTTTGCGCGGCAGACCTGCAGTCTTCTTTTGCCGGCGATAAAAAACCGGTCTCTCCTGCTGAGATAGAGAAACTCGACAGGACAAAGGCGCCTGATTTTACGCTGAAAGATCTCAACGGCAGGACCGTTCCCTTTGCCGCCTTCAAGGGCAAGGTGGTGCTCCTGAATTTCTGGGCTTCATGGTGCCCGCCGTGTCTCGCGGAGATGCCTTCATTCAAAAAACTGCACAGTGAACTGAAGTCCCGCGGTCTTGAAGTTATAGCTGTCTCCACCGACCGGTCGGCCGGCGAGACAAAAGGCTATACCGACAAAAAAGGGTTTGAGTTTACGATACTCATGGATACCGACCGCACCGTATCCAGGCAGTACAAGGTCTTTTCGCTCCCTACGACATTTCTTATAGACAAAAACGGCGTGATTGTCGAAAAGTTTTTCGGCGAATATGACTGGACCGACCGGGACATAAGGAAACAGATAGAAAAGCTGCTTTAATCATAAAAATATATTCCCCGATATAAGTTTTTCCCGAAGATAAAATCTTTAATCGGTTCTCCTGATTCATAAAGCAATCCCGAAGCCGTTTCGCTTTTTCAGGTTGTCTGATATACTGGAATTATGAAAACGATATCCATTAATGTGCAAAAGGAGTTTTGCGGTGAATGCTCTCTGGCGCTCATGCATTTTATTGGAAAGATGAAGGGCGTCGGGTCGGTCACGGCAGAGGACGGCAGGGTGGTGCTGTCGTTTGATGAGGCGGAGATTGAAGAGAAGACATTGCTGAAGATCGCGGTAGACAACATCGAGAAGATGGGATATAAGGTCGAATAGACTTTTGTTACGTATCCTCCTCTGGTCGGAGTCGCCGCTTTGCAGTAGTACGTCCTAAGACTGATTTCACTGAACGATATTGCATCATCCTGTTCATCGCTCTGCCCGCGTTCGTTTTCTCCGCTTTCGCCGTTTTGCCGCTCCTGCCCGCAGGCTTTACAATCTTCGGGGACTTCATTATCCTATATCGGACGGATCATCGGATAAAAAAAGGGAATAATATTGTTGAATTCGGGGAAGAGGAATAAAAGCCTGTACGGTTTTTAAAAAATGAAAGATATCACGCGTAAGTTTATTCTGCCTGTTGCAATTGTATTGTATATGCTCGCTTATGCCGGCGTTCTCTGCGAAGCCGGAGTCCCTGATAACATTGGTGAAACCTCTCAGTGGGAAATAGGCTATTGGATGTGGTCAATGTCTGAAAGTCCGTATGCAAATCCTGTGGGCGTAAAGTCTCCTGATCTTTTGTATGTTGCGGTGGGTGAATACAGGCACAGTGGAAAAGGACAACCTAAAGGGAACCTGCATATGAATCGGCCTGCAAAAGTTCCGAGGGCTGTGCGCTATGTTGCCGTTATCAGGGTTGAAGGCATAGCCACCCCCGCCATATTCGTTATCCCGGAATTGATTGAAGAATATATCACTGCTAAGAAACAGGAAGAGCTTGCCGGACGGCAGCTCATCGGCCTTCAGATCGATTTCGACTGCCCGACCGGAAAACTTCGGGAATACGCTATTTTCCTTGAAAATTTACGGTTGGCCTTGCCAAAGGAAGACACACTATCTATCACCGCCCTGCTGGACTGGTTTAGTCCCGGTAGCAGAATCGCCGAAGTCCTCCAGCGGGTTGACGAGTACGTCCCGCAGTTTTATGATGTGTTTGTGCGCGGCGAAAAAAGCAGGGATTCAGGCATTGCAATGCCTGTTGATCCGGCCAAATGGGCGCCCATCTTCAATTCCTATAAACGGCCTTATCATATCGGCATTTCTTCTTTTGGCCGGATCGCGAATATTGAGGCGGACTGCAAAGGGGACATCAGGGATGAATCTTCTCAAAGGACAATCAAGGAGGAGTATTATCGATACTCCAGTCTGTCCGAGCTAATGAGATACAGTAAGTACAAAAAAATCGGTGAAAAAAAGACCCGTGCAGCGGAAAAACTTCTTTTTTTCAGGCGCACGGACACTCCAAATTGCAAACAGACACTTAAGGTCACGATACCGACAAAGGAGTCGGTGCGTGCCTCGTATACTGCGGCCAGGTCAATGGGCGGATTCTGCAAGGGCGTTGTCTTTTACCGTTGGCCCTCCAAAGCTGAGTCGATGGCGCTTACCCCTGAGGTGATAGAGAGGGCCATTTCAAATGATAAACGCGCTGCCGGACCGGACATAGAGGCCAAGGACGGCTATTGCGCTCTTGTAAGCTGCATGGATCTATATGTACGGCTTTCGGAGAGATTTCAGGAAAAACCGGTGTGGCTCAAAATAAGTTCATCGACAGACCTGGAGTATTTCATTCCTGCTGAATTCATGAATGGGAAACAGGCCGGGCCGCGAACTATTGAAGTCCGGATCCCTGCTTATGAAGGCAGGACCGGGACTTATGTCGGAAGGGTTGTAACCGCCGGTCCATCCGAATTCAGCGTAGAGGAAGCACGATGAGACAGAGACTTTGCATATCTGCGCTGCTGTTTGCGGCTATCGTCCTGTTTTGCAGCAATGCATATTCCTGCGGCTTTGAATTCTCATTCCGATCTTATCTGGATAAGCGCTTTTGGCAGCCCTTCGCAAAATACGAGAAGTCGCTGGGAAGACCTGCGCAAAAAGACAATAGGATATGCAAGGGAGCTATCGTCTTTGCCGGGACCGGCCAAGGAGGTTCCCCGATTTTGCAAGAACTGCGCAAGGCATACCTGAGTGAAGACTTTACCGGAGCGAAGGCCTTTATAAAACCGGCGTTAGAAGAGAATCCCTCTGTAAAAGAGAGGGAGGAAATATTGCTTGTTGATGCCAAGATCGATATGCGCGGAGGAGAGAAATCTCAGGAAGCGCTAAGGACGGCATCAGACAAGCTCATCTCCTTTCTGAACATTGTCCGGACGCCCGCCTTGAGAAGTGAAGCCAGAGGCTGGCTGGCAAGGGTGTATTATCTTGCCGGGAATTACTCCTCAGCGGTAAAGATCTATCTTGATGAGTTCTCAAAAGAAGATACCATATTTAGCCGTGAGTCACTGATTACATCGCTCCGGATGCTGTTCCGTTATAACGGCAGCAGCTCCAGGCTTGCCGATCATCTTGAAGAATATTTCGACACCCCGGCCCATGCGCTCTTTGCCGTCACCATCGTAACCAATCCCATATATTTTGACGAAGACGAGAGGGCCTTGATGGCCGGAACTGCGAAGAAGGCCCTCGATGTGCTGAAGCTGCGCGGTGATCTTTTTAGTTCAGGAGTGGAATCGGATGCGCTTGCATTAGCGCTTATGCGGGCGGCCCTTTATATGGGAGACACCAGCGCTGCAATTTCCTATGCGCAAAGAATTCCGGCTGGATCTGAAACCGCCGATTTGCCGGAGTTCAACTGGATGGTTGCCTCAAGCCATTTTCTCCAAAAGGATTACGCAGCTGCTGAAGCGCCGCTCCTCAGGATGTATCGTTCTGCTAATGCTGATTCCAGGGACCGCAACGCAGCAGCACAGGCGCTTACAGGTGTTTACCAGAAGCTCGGGCGCGGTGTTGATCAGCTCCATGCATCCATAATGGCAGAGAGATACACAGGAGAAACGGACGAAAATGAGCAAGGCGTTTTTTCCTATTGGCCTGCCGACGGAATCGTGTTTGACCTGTCTTACCTTTTGGATGTTCAGCTCACGGATGAAGAATTAAGGGAATACCTCTCTTTACATCAGGTGCCTGAAAACCCGCCTGTAAAAGGAGATTTGGCAGTAAAGAGGGCCGTTGATAAAGTCAGATATGCCCTCGCAGTGCGTTACGCCCGCAAGGAGAGATACGACGAAGCTGCAAGGCTTTATGAAATGGTCGGTCATCGTATCCGCACAAAAAGAATGCGTGAAATATCGGAATTGTACTCGAAGACTATTGATTCTAAACTTCCGGCGCAAGAACGCCTGAAGGCAGCGTACAACTATGGGGCTTTTCTGGAAAAACACTCTACCCAGGTTTTTTTTAATGATACTTTATGGGAAGGATTCCAGACAGCCGGCTTTCTCGGGAAAGGGTTAAACGATTTTACTGCAAGGCACAAAAGCTTTCCGCCGGAGGGTGACGAGCAGGGTCTAACCGGAAAGGAAAGGGCTTTCTTCCTGGGACAGGAAAGAAAGCTGAAGGACGATCAGGAGGAGAGGTGGCGCGCATACAAAATACTGGTGTCTGTGGCTGAAGAGGCCGGACGATCAGAGCTTGGCAGAAAGGCTATACGCAAAGCCCTGAAATCTCTGAGACTCATAAATACCGGCAGGTTCGGGAGGGAAGAAGAAATCAAAGCGGCCGACAAGCGGCTTGAGAAGGCCCTTGCGCTCGGATACCTCTCTTCGGAGGTAAAGAAAAGTGTACAGCAATAAATGGTCTTTTGGTTTTTATAGGGTAGCGCCATGACGCAGTTGCTGCTGTCTGTTTCAGGTTTTATCGTCTTGATTGTTACTGTATTTTTTGCTGTGACAATGAGAAATATAATCGGAAGCCGCCTCAAGAGACCGTCGATAAAGTTGCGACCCTGCGAAGGACTACCGCCTTTTCTGGACGAGCTTTTCAGGCCTGCGGCGGAGAAACTCCGGCAGATGGGTTTTGAACGTCTCAACTGTATTTACCGCGACGGATTTGTCTCCCACTCATTCTCCGGTAAGTGGGCTGTTGTCTTCGGCAACAGGTCGGAGTCCGCATACGCTGAGATATCCTTTAATTCCATCCAGACGGAGATGCCGGGATACGAGATATTCTTTACTACAATTTATTCAGACGACACTATGCTCGAAACCGTGAACTGTCGCAAATACGGCATAGCGGTAGATATCCCCCAGGTAATTTTTGTGGATCCCTATGCCGTGACAATGGAGGAGCAGTGGAAGGCCCACGCGGAGAAGGCGAAGGAACTGGGTCGGACAAAAAAGGTCTTTACCCTATCGCCTGTCCTGTATGTAGCCAGATATGAAATCGCCGGCAATCAGCATATAGACCGGCTTGTCGCCGAGGGAATAGTCAGGGAAGCCGACAAAGGCGAATATGCCTTTCGCTTTCTGCGTTCAATTACTATTGCCGGGCGGATGCTCATGGGGCAGCTGAAGTCCGCCCGCATCTATCAGTCCCGAAAGAAGAAAGACCCTTTGCTGCAACTGGAAATGCCGCTGGAGGCCGATGTGGAGGCATACCAGAGGATAGAGTCGGTGAACAGGAAGAGGCCGATGGGCCGGGCCGCTAAGACAGTCCTGCTCCTGGTGAGCGCCATGCTCTTCAGCCTCTCTTTCGGCATAACGCTTTCGCCCCGGACCGTCCTGTTTCTTCTGGGCGCCGTAATGTTTCACGAGCTGGGCCATTTCCTCGGCATGTATATCTTCGGCTACCGGAACCTCCAGATCCTCTTCGTCCCCTTTCTCGGGGCGGTGGCCTACGGCAAAGAGGAAAATACAAAGCCGTTTCAGCGTGTCGTTGTCCTGCTTCTGGGTCCCCTTCCCGGTATCATAGCCGGTTTAACAGGCATGGTCCTCTCAACGCGCTTTCAGGCGCAATGGCTCTCCGAACTATCGACTCTGATGCTGGTACTGAATTTGTTCAACCTGATTCCCATGATGCCCCTGGACGGCGGTCAACTGGTCCGGACCCTTTTGTTTCAGCGTTTCCCGCGTATTCAGGCGGTTTTCTTCGCCTTCAGCGCCGCACTCCTTATGGTGTGGTCGGCGACCGGCAATGACTCATTCCTCAGGGTAATAGGAATGGTTATGTTGATGTCTGTGCCGTTGCAGTGGCGTCAGGGTGGGGCGCTTGTCCGGATGCAGAAGGAAGGCAGAGGGCTGATAAAGGATGAACGTGCCAGGCTATCCGGATTTTTTAATGTTTTGCGGGAAAAGCCTTTCAGTAGATTGCCTTTTGCAAAGAAGGTTGAAATAGTCAAACTTGCGGAACGGGAGTTGAAGATATCACCCGCCTCGTGGAAACTTATCTTTACGAGCCTGCTCATATATTTCATGACAATAGTTTCTCCTCTGTTTGTCTTTTTCGCCGGAGTGAGATTGTCGCAGACGGCTCGAAATGCGCCTGTTTCCCGTTCTGAGCCTGCGCCGGACTGGGACGCCCGGATAGCCGGGGCAGCAACAGCTGATGAAAAGTGGTCTTTGCTGCAGAAGGCAGGAGACTGGAACCGTGATCATGGAAACAACGACCCGGCCAAAAAATATTATGAAAAAGCCCTTGATCTTTCAGTTACGTTCGGAGAGATGGACCCTCGTGTCGCGCAGAGCGATATAGCGGCTGCTTCGCTTCAGGAAGGAGAGGGCGCGCGCCGGCTGTATGAACATGCATTATCGCTACAGGAAAAGCAGCCTGCGCCGGACAAACATGAGATCGCCGCTACCCTGCAATTGATTGCGGATACACAAGACCTCGCTGATTCAATACAGACTCAGGAACGCCGGCTGGCCCTGCTGGAGCAGGTCGGGGGAGAGGGTAGCGTCGAAACGGCATATGCCCTTAGAGGCCTTGCCCTGGCCTATGATGCGGCCGGGGATGACACGAAGGCCGAACAGGCCATCCTCCGAGCCCTGAAGATATCGAAGCAGCTTGCCGGGCCGGGCAGCCACTTCCCCGTGCTGCGGGATTGCGGGATTTATTATGCGATGAAGGGACGTTTTGAAGAGGCTGAACGCCTGCTGAATGAGGGGTTGACGCCGGCCGCCTCAGCGGAAGGTGGCGGCGGTTATTGGTTGTCGGCCTTCCATGAAGAGTTGGGCTGGGTTAAACTCGGTCAGGCCAAGGGAGTTGAGGCCATAGCGCACATGCGCGCGGCACTCGCGAATAACCGGGCATCCATAAAAGACAATATGTCATATAAGAAAACGGGTTTTGTGAATTATCTGCTTATAAAGGGGATGAGTTTTGCAATGGGACCTCCGGCCTCAGGCCGTTTCTCATCCGAAACCGGAGAAGGCCTAAAGGATATTCCGTTACTCCTCGATATTTCATATGCCTGCCTGACATTAAATAAATCCGGGGAGGCAAGTCGCTACTCAGATGAGATTAGAGACATAATCAGGAAATACGGGAAGGGATCGGCACAGCTGCCCGGTCTCGGCAACCCGGCTGTCGACCCGGCGCCCGACAAAAAAAAGGATTTCCTGACCGTCTGGACGCTGAAGAAGATGCAGGCCCGCAGGGAAGTCAGCCGGACTTTAGCTATAGCGGCAGATCAACATTAGGAACGAACCGGTACGGATTATTCGTAGGGGTTCCACAGATGACAGGAAACCAGTCTTCCGCCGCTTTCCTGAAGTTTAGGGACTGTTTTGTCGCACGGTGAAAATCTCTTCGGGCACCTCGGATGAAAGGGGCATCCGGTCGGGATATTGATAGGGCTGGGCACCTCGCCCGTTAACGGCGCGGCGCGCAAGCCGGCTTTTCCCCTGATCTCTATCCTGGGCGCTGACGCGAGAAGCAGCTCGGTATATGGATGGAAAGGTTTTTCAAAAAGCCCGTCCGTCTTTGCGTACTCAACGATCTTTCCGAGATACATCACCCCGACCATATCGCTGAAATAATGCACCATCCTGAGGTCGTGGCTGATAAGGATGAACGATATCCCGGACCTCTTCTTTAGCTCCTGCAGCAGGTTTACTATCTGGGCCTGAATCGAGACGTCAAGGGCGGACAGAGGTTCATCCGCAACTATGATCTCAGGCGACACCGCAAGCGCCCGGGCTATGCATATTCTCTGCCTCTGACCGCCGCTGAACTCGTGAGGGTAGCGGGTCAGGACCTCAGGCCCGAGCCCGACCTGATCAAGGATCCCGACAACCCTGTCTTTCATGTCCCGCCGCTGCGCAAGTCCGTGTATTATCAACGGCTCAGACACCGTGTCATATATGGTCCGCCTTGGGTTCAGAGAGGCAAAGGGGTCCTGAAAAATGATCTGCACCGACTTTCTGAAGGCCTTAAGGTCCCGTCCGCTCATGCTGAAGACGTCCTTGCCCCTGAACAGGACTGAGCCGGAGGTAGGATTGATCAGCCTGAGTAAGAGTCTTGCCACAGTCGATTTGCCGCAGCCGCTTTCGCCTACCAGCGCGACAATGCTGTCCCGGTCGACCGCAAAGTCGACGCCGTCTACCGCCTTCAGGACATCGACGCCGCCCAGGGTCTTTGTGACCGTGAAATGCTTTGTCAATGAGGCTGCCCGGAGAAGTTCCATAATCAAAGACCCGCCTTTATGTCGTTTACCCTGATGCAGCGGGCGAAATGGTTGTCCGAGACCTGTTCAAATAGCGGCTCCGCTGCGTCGCATTCCGCTACGGAGTACTTGCACCTGCCGGAATATTTGCAGCCGCGAGGCAACTCCTCGGGCCGCGGCACTGTGCCTGCTATCGGCCTGAGCGGGATGCCTTTGCCTTTGGGCATGGACTCCAGCAGTCCCAGGGTGTAAGGGTGACAGGGGTTGCTGAATATTTCCGTGGTGTCCGCAAGCTCAACAAGTCTCCCGGCGTACATTATGCCCACCCTGGAGGCGTTTTCAGCAATAATGGCGAGGTCATGCGTTATGAAAAGGAGAGACATCCCGCGCTCTTCGCGCAGCCTCTGGAGCAGTTCGAGTATCTGCGCCTGTATGGTCACATCCAGCGCGGTCGTCGGCTCGTCGGCTATAAGCAGCCTGGGGTTGCAGGCGATCGCCATTGCTATCATGACGCGCTGTCTCATTCCCCCGGACATCTGGTGCGGATATTCTTTTACGCGAAGCCCTGCGGACGGTATCTTTATGGATTCCAGGAGCTCTGTTGCCTTGTCCATGGCGTCCTTTTTTGTCATGCCGCGGTGTTCGACCAGCACTTCCGCTATCTGGTAGCCTATGGTGAGCACAGGGTTGAGAGAGGTCATCGGCTCCTGGAATATCATCGACATCTCGTTTCCCCTTAGCCGCCTCTTCTCTTCTTCATTCATGCGGAGCAGGTCCCTGCCCCCGAAGAAGATCTCACCGCCGGCATAAGCGTTTGAAGGAAGAATGCCCATGATCGAAAGGGCTGTTATGCTCTTGCCGCAGCCGCTTTCCCCTGCGAGACCGAAAATTTCAGATTCGCGGATATTGAAATTCAGAGCAGAAACGACCGGGACGGGCTTGCCGGAAGATTTAAAAAAGATGTTCAGATCCCTTACATTCAGCAGGGCATCGCGCGGAGACACCTTGGGTTACTGGTCCTCTTTTTTGAGGAGCTTGAGGTAGTTTGCGGCCTCCCTGAGGTCCGGCATATTTTCGAGCGCCTTTGACCATTCCTCGAAAGCCAAACCAGTAAGACCGGCCATATAGTAGCTCAATCCAAGCTGCACCCATGCGGCCCCATATGTGGGGTTAATGACCTTGGCCTTTACAAAATGCACTATAGCTTCCTCTGTCTTGCCGGTGTTTCTCAGGGCGATTCCCATCTTGGTATGCACATCCGCAAGCTTCGGGTACAGTTTGACCGCTTTTTTATATTCTTCGATCGCCTCTTCATTCATGTTGAACTGGAGATATAGGTTGCCCACCTTATAATGCTCGTTTGCCAGTTTGCCTGCTATGTAAGGGTCTATCGAATCAGGCACAGGATGGGCGATCTGGGCTGCCACGGAAAACACTTCCTCCGCCTTCTTGAACTCTCCGAGGTCGTTATAAGTGACCGCCAGGTTGAGCGACGCCTCGGTGTAGCTGGGGTTCAGGGCAAGCGCCTTTTCAAAATGGTCCGCCGCCTTCCTCATGTCGCCGTTCAGGTTATATATGATCCCCAGCTTGTTATGCACATCCGCGTACCTGGGATTGAGCTTTATGACTTCCTCAAGGACCGGTTCCGCCTCATTAAGTTTTCCTTCATTGAAGAGTTTTGTGCCGAGTTCATAAAGTTCATTAATGATTTGCTCCATGGTATTTAATATAGGTAGTCAAATGATTGTTTGTCAAGGAAGGAGGCATGAACGCAGCTCCTGAATTCTACGGCCGGCTTCGGACCTGATTGTCCTTGAAGATTGAGCTGATTTCATATATCATTTGTGAAACCGTGCTCAAAGGAGGACAGGCAATGTCAGGATCGAAGAAAAAGGGAATGACCAGGAGGGAGTTTGTAAAGGCTGCTGCCGTGGGTTCGCTTGCGATGGGGGTTGCGCCTTCTCTGTTTATACCGCGGCAAAGCGGCGCAGCCGCGCGAGAGCTTAGGATACTTGTATGGTCGCACTTCGTCCCCAGGTTTGACAAGGAATGGTTCGATAAGTTTGCGGCAAGCTGGGGCAGGGCCAATAATATTGCGGTAACAGTGGACCATATAGGTCTGGCTGAACTGCCCTCAAGGACCGCTGCCGAGGTTTCTGCAGGGCAGGGGCACGACCTTATCGAGTGGATCGCTCCGCCGTCTCAGTTTGAGCCGAGCGTGCTGGACCTCTCCGATGTTGTCAAAGAAGCCGAAAAACGTTTTGGCAAACAGCACCCCCTCTGTCGCAGAAGTTCCTATAATCCGCTTACAAAAAAATATTACAGCTTCTGTCCGGGCTGGACCATAGATCCCGGCAATTACAGGAAGAGTCTTTGGGAGAAGGCAGGGAAGCCGGGAGGCCCTGAGACCTGGGAAGACCTTATAACATACGGAGGGAAGATCAAAAGAGAGCAGGGAATCCAGCTCGGCATAGGCCTTTCCCAGGAGCTTGACTCGAATATGGCTGCGCGGGCGCTTCTTTGGTCGTTCGACAGCAGCATACAGGACGCAAAGGAGAATGTTGTTCTCAATAATAAAAATACCGTGGCCGCGGTCGAGTATATGGCCAGGCTGTTCAAGGAGGCGATGGTCCCCGAGGTATTCGCCTGGACCGCGGTATCAAATAATCAGGCCCTTATAGCAGGCCGCGCCGCCTATATCCTCAACTCGATATCAGCTTACAGGTCCGCACAAAAAGAGGTCCCGGAGATCGCCAAGGACATTTATTTTACGCCTGCGCTTAAAGGTCCGCGCGGCACGCGCTGGAACTGTGAGCATGTGATTTATAACTACATGGTGCCGAAGTATTCGAAGAACGCGGATATGGCCAAGAAGTTCCTTCTGGCCCTTGTTGAAAATTATGACCAGGCGATGTACCACAGCGAATTATATAATTCCCCCGCATTCTTCGATGCTCCGATACCCGCTGGAGACCGGGGATATCCTGCGGTTAAAGGCGCGAAGAAATTGAGAGACCTTCATAATGCCTGGTTTGACGAAGACCCGTTTGCGCTGCCCGGCGAGACAAAGGGCAAACTCGCTGTGCTTAAAGACGCTGAAAAATGGAGCACCAATGTAGGACACCCCGGGCCGGCAAACCCTGCGGAAGGCGAGGTGTTCGCAACATTCATACTCGCCAATATGATGGCCAACGCTGCCAGAGGAATGAAGGCGGAGGAAGCGGTTGCCCAGGCCGAACTGCTCGTAAAGGCGATCTTTGCGAAATGGCGCAAGAAGGGGCTTGTCGGAGGCACGAAGTAACGGCTGCCTGCGACCGTGCCGAATAAAGGAAAATAATGGCGCGCATTGAGTTACGCAATATATCGAAGTTGTTCGGCAACGTCAAGGCTGTAGATGATGTAACCATTGTTACAGAGGAAGGCGAATTCCTTGTCCTGCTTGGTCCTTCAGGCTGCGGCAAAACGACCCTTCTTCGGATGATGGCAGGCATCGAGGAGCCCGGTTCAGGGGACATAGTTATCGACGGGCAGGTGGTTACGCATCTGCCTCCGAGGGTCAGAAACATAGCGATGGTGTTTCAGAGTTATGCCTTGTATCCTCATATGACCGTGTTTAAGAACATCGCATTCCCGCTGCGCACGCGCGGAGCCGGCAAGGCTGTCATAAAGGAAAAAGTCGGGTGGGCGGCGGATATGTTCGGGATCTCTAAGCTGCTTGATCGCAAGCCCCGTGAGCTTTCGGGCGGGGAGAGGCAGAGGGTTGCGCTTGCCCGCGCGATTGTGAGGGAGCCCAGCGTATTTCTTCTGGACGAGCCGCTTTCAAATCTCGATGCGATCCTGAGGGCTTCGGCGCGGGAGGAGCTGCGAAGGTTCCAGAAGCGGATAGGCGTGACCACAGTTTACGTTACGCACGATCAGGTTGAGGCAATGGGCCTTGGAGACAGGATCGCTGTCATGAGCCAAGGCAGGATCCGGCAGATAGGGACCCCGATGGAGATATATCAGTGGCCTGCCGATACATTCGTCGCGGCGTTTGTAGGTTCGCCGCCGATGAACCTGATCGAGCAGGGGGATACACTGGCAGGCTTCCGGCCGGAAACATTTCTGCCGGTTGAATTCTCAAGAAACGATGAAGGCAGCGTCTGTTATCCTTTTCGGGTGACCTGGTTTGAATACCTTGGCGCTGAACGGCTGGTTTACGGCGATATCGCTGAAAAATCCCATGCGCGTCATGTCGTATCCCGGATTCCCGGCAATGTCGATTTTTCGATTGAGCCGGGCAGCACCTATCAGTTCTCTGTTTCGCCCCGGGACATGAGGTACTTTGACCGTTCGAGCGGACTGCTTCTCAGGGATATGGAGACCCGGTGACCGGCACCCTCAATAAAGATGCGACCGGCCGCGCTGATAAGACGGGGATCAGGGACAGCAGCAACATGCTGGCGCGGTTGCTGATAACCCCGGCAATTCTGTATATTACCGCATTGATAGGAGTCCCATTTACAATGGCTGTTTTCTACAGCCTAAGCGATATTACGACAGGAGACCCGACTTTTCATTTTGTCGGCCTTCAGAACTTCAGGGCCATACTGGCCGACCCCGTGTTCCGGATATCGCTTAAAAATACAATTTTGTTTGCCCTGACTTCGCAGGCATTCGTGATAGTACTGTCGAGGATACTTGCCACGGCTCTGATGGCCGAGTTTAAGGGCAAATGGCTGGTGCGCTTTCTGGTTATGCTCCCCTGGACCGCGCCTATCTCCCTTGGCGCCATCGGCTGGCTGTGGATGTTCGACTCTATCTTTAGTCCGTTTGACTGGCTTCTCAGGCGGGCGGGTCTATTGGGGACGCCACACGCGCTTTTCGGGAATATGCAGAATCTGTACTGGCTCGGGGAGCCCTCTTTGGCTATGGCGTCTGTAATACTTGTGCATGTGTGGCGGCTTCTGCCTCTGGCGACCGTCATACAGCTTGCAGGCTTGTCTTCAATCTCAAAGGAGATACTGGAGGCTGCGGAGGTCGACGGCGCAAGGGCATGGAGAAGGACGGTCGAGATTACGATCCCGCTTACCCTGCCGATAATAAGCATCGCATTTCTTTTCGGACTTGTATTTACATTCACCGATATGACTGTGGTGTATGTGCTTACGCGCGGCGGGCCTGTGCATGCAACGCAGGTGCTTGCGACATGGACATTTCTGAAGGGTATTGAAGGAGGGGACCTCGCCCAGGGCGCGGCGGTCTCACTGTTTCTCTTCCCGGTTCTGGCAGGGGTTGCCGCCCTGATGCTGCGCCTGGCGCGCCGCTCGGAGGTGGTTTAAGTGGCCGGCAGGCTCAATATTATCCGCCGCGGAGGACTCTACAGTCTGCTGAGCATGTTTTGTCTTTTCAGCGCATTCCCTTTTTACTGGATGTTGATTGCGATGTTCAAGCGGGACCACGACCTTTTTAATCCTGCGAACAATCCGTTTTTGTTCAATGAGCCGCCGACGCTCAGACACCTTCACCTGCTTTTGTTTGAGACTCATTTTCTGAGGTATTTTGCCAACACGGCGCTGGTCGGTCTTGCCGTGGTTGTTATCACCCTTTCAATAGCGGTGCCTGCGGCCTACAGTCTTGCAAGATGGGCTCGCGGCTGGGGAGAGACACTCGGTATCGGCATATTCCTGACCTATCTCGTCCCGCCGACCATTCTGTTTATACCGCTTTCGCGTTTTGCGGCAGCCCTTGGACTTCAGGAATCCCTTTGGTCTCTCATATTGATCTATCCTACGTTTACTATACCTTTCTGCACCTGGCTGCTCATGGGATTTTTTAAAACCATTCCACGCGATATAGAGGAGCAGGCGATGATAGACGGGCTCTCAAGGCTGGGGGCCATGGTGAAGGTCGTGCTGCCGCTTTCGATTTCCGGCATCCTTACGATAGTGGTGTTTGCCTTCACCCTCACGATGCATGAATTCATTTATGCGCTTACGTTCATCTCTGTTTCCGTCAAGAAAACGATATCAATAGGAGTCCCGACAGAGCTCGTGCGGGGAGATGTATTTCAGTGGGGACCGCTTATGTCAGGGGCGTTGCTTGCCAGCATCCCCGTGGCTGTTGTCTATACGTTCTTCCTTGACCGTTTCATCGCGGGGTTTACCATGGGCGCGGTAAAATGATAATTACGGTTTCGCTTGCGCGGACGTTTTTGTTTTTCGCGCGCTTACAATTGCCTTGTTGGCATTAAAGATGTCCGTGGACAGGAAGGGATAAAAAAACGGGGCAATAAAAGGGGCCAAAAAACCGGGCCAGCCCTGCAATTCGAGCAGAAACACCTTCACATATCTGGTAACGGGCCAGGACAACTCATTCCTGATTTCTATCCTGATATCGTCGAATCCCGCCTCTTTCAGGAGAAGCGTCAAAGACCGTTCGGTGTAGTTTGCAAGATGAAAGATTGAGGTCCTGCCCCGCTGCCAGATAATGCCGGCTTTTTTCAGGACAGGGATTTTCTGAATGAGATGCATCATCCGGTCTGTTCTTGTAACGACCGGGGTATGCAGGTAAATGACTCCATCCTGTTTTAGTATCCTCGCGCACATCCTTATCAGGTATTTGGGGTCCGGCACATGTTCAACCACATCGAGGAGCGTCACCGCATTAAAGCCGGCCGAAGGGATGCTGCTGTAATCGGAATCCTGAAATATCCGGTTAGCCGTATCCTTTATTTCGGACAGGTCGCTCCCCTGAATTTCATGAGCCGATACATTTTTGAATCCGTTTTCATGCAATACCTTCACAAATAATCCGTTGCCTGTGCCGATATCGATGATGTCTGCGTCAGGGGATATCAGACCCGCCAAATGCCGTGCGGCGGTCGCCATTTTTTTCCTGTTGTCCGGTTCTATTTCCTCGTAGTAGCTCTTGGGATCCAGGGTGGAATAGGCAACCCCGAGCTCCTCCGCGTCGATATTATTTCCTATAAAGACAGAACCGCATTCATTGCAGATGTAATTGTCCAGTAGCCTGGTCTTACTATGCCCGTTGTAAGTTTCGCAAAGATATGAGACGTCAGGGGAGCCGCATACCCTGCAGACACAGCTTCTGCTATCGCTCACGGTTATAAGCAGGCCTCATAAAGATTTCCCGCATGATGTTTGGGGACAACGAATATCGGCATGATCATTTACAGGAGTGGAAACTTTTCAATTTCCGGCATGGCTTGAATACTCCTACTGCTGCTCTTCCCTGCTTATCTTAAGCATGAGAAGGGTTGTTATCCCGACAAGAAAGAATATGCCCCCTGCAAGCGCCCATACGGCCCCTGGGTCCCTGTCCACTTCTATCACCGCAGACCAGACAGGCTCAGGCTCTACCGTCTTTACGTATATCCCGTAGCCCTCTATGAAAGAAGGACTGTTCGGACGTATTACATCGGATGCAATCTGTTTCCCCTGATTGAAATATTTTATGCCCACGGACCAGTCTTCGATGTACCCCCGAGGTCCGACCGCGGCATTTATTTCATCGATAACGAAACTGATCCCGTTTGGCAGGCCCAGCATTTGGCCTTTTGCCGCAACAGCGTTGCCCCTGAAGCCGCCCGCGGAACTCAGCAGGTGGGCCAGGAGAATTAAGAGAAAGCCCGCATGTATGACCTGCGGAGACAGGATCAGCAGCCAGTGCCTCGCCCCTCTTTTTTTGATTACGGATTCAACGCTGCAAAAAAGCGTGTTAACGGTAAGCCCGGACAATATTACGATAGCGGCCCAAAGCCACCAGGTAATTTCGGCGGGCATTACCTCAAGCCAGCCGAACAACGGCATGGAATGCAGCGCCCCGAACTCCTCCCTCAGCGGCATTATGATCGAGCCGTAAAGCAGCACAAACAGAAGCGCAAAGGTCAGCCATATCGTCGTCCTGACCGAAAGGAAAAATGAAACTATATGCCCAAGTGTGTTTTTCATTTTAAAAAGTGTGCGAACTCTTCATAAACAGGCTCACTCCCAGATATGTAAAAAGCACTATCACAAACCCGATTATTCCCAATATCACAGCCGGCTTTCCGGTCCACCACGACCTGAGTCTGGCATGCAGATAAAGACTGTAGAAAAGCCAAAGTATGACCGTCCATAATTCCTTTGGGGTCCAGAGCCAGTAAGTGCCCCAGGCAAGGAAGGCCCAGATGCCGCCGAACACCATGGCGCACGAAAACAGGCAATAGCCTACCAGGATGGCCTTGTACTGCAGGACTTCGCTTTTGTCCTCCCTGCCGGCCAGAAAGGTTATCCCCAGCACGGCTGCTATGCCGAACAGCGCATACGAAAAAAAGGACATGGCTACATGAGTCTCGAACCAGAAGGTCTTGAGTACCGGCGGCAGGGGCTTGTCGTGAGGGCCGTAGAGCATCGATAAAAACATGAAGAATACCGCCAGAAACACCAGCGGAGATAAAAGTCTTTTCCTGTTTTCAAGCCCCCATGTTATCGGAAGCGCAAACAACACCGTGGATGCGGACATAAAAAAAAGGGTGTCGTGGGGGCCTATGATAGGCAGCCTTCCAAGCGAGATGCCCCTTAAAAGAAGATAAACGATCTGAAGCGCAAAGCCCGCAAAAATAAAGGCCGTACGCGAATAGCCGAAGATATACAATGCGGCGGAGGCAAACGCCAGGACCATCGTGGGGTTATTCATCTTTTCATGCGACTGCCGCCGCAGCTGAAAGCCTGTCGCAGGCATATTTTTTTATAATGCGTGTCACCCCGGCGATCTCATCGTCTTTAGGGAGCTGGGCTACAAGACGGTCTATGTAATTGCCTTCCAGCATGAGCCTGACGGAGGTGTTGAAATTCAGATCGTACGCCCAGGAAAGTTGCAGAAGCCTGAAATCATTGATCGTTTTGAGAGAGGCATTTGCCACGATTTCACCGCGCCTTATCGATTGCACCGCCTCTTCCGAATAAAACGGCAGCTCAGGCAGTCCGAGACCTGCCTCGGGAATTCTGTCTTCCTCGGGTCCTTCGAAGAGGCCCAGAAAGATCGGCCATATATCCAGCTTGTCCGCGTCCCTTACCAGCTTCAGCACCAGGGTCTGTTCTTCCGACTGAAGGGCGGGAATCGCAAAGGCATTATGGAACCTGACCGCATTTATGATAATCTCCTGTTCGTTTTCAGGAAGTCCGGCGAGCACTCTTTCGCTGCGCAGGATATCAGCCCCGAGTTTGCCGTGGTTTATTGAAATCGCGTCCCTGAAGGTCCTGTATTGTGCGTACTGTGAAAACCTTCCGACATCATGGAACAGCGCCGCAGCCCCGGCCAGCAGTTTTGTGCCGGCTCCAACGGCTTCGCCGTCGGCCACGGCTGAGGCAGCCTCGCATACATTGAAGGTATGTTTTATTTTAAGGGCCGCATGCCGTCTCTCCTCATAGTCATCCGAGTAGAACGACTCTGCATAGCCTGTAAACCATTCCCTGTATCTTTCTAAATCGGTCCTGTCCATTTTTATTCCTGCCCTTGCAGCGCCGGCAGCAGATTATCTCTCGAATACGCCGCTTTTTCCGCCGCTTTTCCTGTACAGAAGTATATCAGATATCACCATCTCTCTATCAACCGCCTTGCACATGTCGTATATCGTAAGGGCGGCAGCGGCCACGGCTGTGAGCGCCTCCATTTCAACACCGGTGCGGCCGGTATTTCTGACGCGCGACTCGATGGTGATCCGGTTTTGTCTCCTGTTAAATTTAAAATCAACGCTGACCGAGTCCAGCATCAGCGGGTGGCACATGGGGATCAGGTCAGGGGTTTTCTTTGCGGCCATGATGCCGGCAACACGCGCTACGCCGAGCACATCTCCCTTGGGAATACAGTTGTCTTCTATAAGCCGCAGGGTCTCTTTGTTCATGCTTATAGCTCCCCTGGCCACGGCTTCACGGTCTGTTGAGGGTTTCTGTGAAACGTCGACCATCCTGGCATGCCCTTTTTTATCCAGATGAGAAAGTTTCTTCATCCGCCCTCATCCGCCTATACGGGACATTGGTCTTTTACCCGGCTTGCCGGAAAGAAGCGCAGGAAAATCAGTTACAGGCAATGCTCCCAGCGCGTCGGCTTCAGGATTTTGCCTGCCGATATTATGCCCTCTGGGCTTAACAGACACGGCCAGTCTCAGCAGCCGCTCTATCTCCGCATCCGGCGCTCCGTTCCTCATCGCGGATCTCAGGTCGATCTCGGTTTCCGAGAAGAGGCAGGGTCTGAGTTTGCCGTCGGAAGTAAGTCGCAGGCGATTGCAGTCTCCGCAAAAATGGTGCGTCACCGCGCTTATAAATCCGACAACGCCTTTCGCGTCTTTGAGCCTGAAATATTTGGAAGGGCCGTTTCTTCTTGCGCGGACCGGTGAGAGCGGCGCAATGGCCTCAATCGTCTTCCTTATCTCATCTACCGGTATGTATTTGTCCGGGCTCCACAGGTCGCCTGTGCCCGAAGGCATAAACTCTATGAACCTTACATGATAGCTGGAATGCAGGGTGAGGGCCGCAAAATCCATGATCTCGTCGTCATTTATGCCCCTTATCGGGACCATATTGATCTTCACGGGTTCGAGCCCAGCCTTTACCGCTTCGTAAAGGCCGTGTTTTACTTTATCGAGTGAACCGCCCCTGGTGATATTGCCGTACACGTCCGGCTTGAACGAGTCTATGCTGACATTTACCCTGTCAAGCCCGGCAGCGGCAAGCTCCTCAGCCCGCTCCCCAAGGAGAACGCCGTTTGTGGTCATGCTGATGTCTTCGATGCCGCTGATTTTTTTGAGTTCTGAAACAAGGAAGGCGATATTCTTTCTGGTCAGGGGCTCTCCGCCGGTAATGCGCACCTTTCTTACACCGAGGCCGGCCGCAATTTTAACCACCCTGACAATCTCTTCATAACTGAGAATATCTTTATGCCGGGCATGCTCAACCCCCTCGGCAGGCATGCAGTATACGCACCGCAGGTTGCAGCGGTCGGTGATCGAGAGCCTCAGGTAATCTATCACCCTGAAAAAATTGTCTTTCAGCGGGCTCATCTCTTCCTGACGGGCTTTTTCTCTGTTTCAGCGATCTTCTTTTTGGCTGTTGCAGCCTCTTTTGAAGAGGGGAATCTCTCAATAAGTTTCGTAAGAATGGTCTTGCCGGTCTTGTTGTCGCTGATCTCTATAAAGGCCAGCCCCTGTTTCAGGAGCGCCCCTGCGGTCTTGTCGCTGTCCGGATACTGCTTCAGCAGCTTTTCATATTCCAGTATGGCGCTTTCATAATCCTTCTCCGCATAATAGGTCTCGCCTATCCAGAATTGGGCATTGTCCGTAAGATCGTTAGCAGGCCGGTCTTTGATGAACGCCGCAAATTTTTCTCTGGCCTCTTTGTATTTCCTGTCTTTGAAATCCTGATACGCCTCATCGTATATCTTTGTCGCGGTTTCGCTGCCGCTCTTTTTCTCCGCAGGCTCATGACCGGCGTTTTCCGCAGCGGTCTTCGACCCGGTTTCCGGCTTTACGGCTCCGGATGTTTTTTCGGCCTCAGGCCGGGGTTCTTCCGTCTTTTGAGCGACCTCTTTTGCCTTGATCGCTTCCTCGATGCCGGCCAGTTTGTCTTTAACTGCCTTTAGCTGTGTTTCTATGTTCGCCATCTGCGCCCGAAGAATTTCCTTGTCCGCCGAGACGTCCTTCAGGGTTTTTTCGTTGTAATACCTGCTTTCTTCAAACCTGCCCCGAAGCTCCTGGAGACCGCTCGATAGCTCAGCGGTCTTCAGGGTAATGTCCGCCTGGCTTTCCCTGACAGCAGAGAAAGAATCTTCCTTTACCGTCCCGGCTGTCTTTTCCTTTAAAATATCGATCTCTTTCCTGACCGCGGCCATATCCTTTCCGGACTCGGTCGCTTCAGTCTTCAGGGTCGAGATGTCTCTGTTGAGCGCATCAAAATCGCCGCTTGTCGCACAGGCCGTAACAGAGACGAGCAAGGCAGTTATTAAAAGATACCGCACTATTTGCCCGCCTTGCCGATAAGTACGAAATGAGCCCTCCTGTTTTTAGCCCAGCATTCTTCCGTCTGCTCGCTGCAAAGAGGTTTTTCTTCCCCGTAGCTCAGCGTATCTATCCTGCCGGACGCAACGCCGAGGGATACCAGATAGTCCCTTGCAGCCTTTGCCCTTCTGTCTCCCAGCGCAAGGTTATATTCATTTGTGCCGCGTTCGTCGCAGTGGCCTTCCACCAGGAGCCTTGCGTCGTTGTTCTTTAGCATATGGGAAGAAACGGATTTCAGCGTGGGTTTAAACTCTTCTTTTATGTCGTATTTGTCGAAATCAAAACGGACGTCGCTGAACATGCCTTCTTTTTCCATAGCGGCTTTTGAGCCTTCTTTATCAGCGGATGCAACATCAGCCCCCGATTTTTTCTCGACGATATTCTCTGACGGTTTCTGCCCCTCCCGTGTCATATCCGGCTTTCCGGTCTTATCCTGCGACTTCTGCTGTTCAGTCTGTTGCTGCGCTTCAGGCTGCGTGACCGCTCTCTGCTTGCAACCGAACGCTACCAGACTGATTAAGGCGAAAAAAACAAGATACTTTTTCATGATGCCTCCCTCTTTAAAATATCAATTCGGCGACCATCTGGGGCCAAAGGCCTTCAGGTCTTTAGGCGTTATTCGCTTTTGTGCCTCTCCGTTTGCCCTCATTATGTAAATCCCTTTTATTCTGTCCCTGTCGGAAGAAAAGGTTATATATCTTCCGTCCGGCGAAAAGGAGGGGTCTTCGTTATTGCCTGTATCGGTAAGCTGCATAAGCTCAGAACCGTCCGGCTTGACCGTGAATATCTGGTTTTTGGAGCCGCGTCTGCCTGAAAATACGATCCTGTCTCCTCCCGGCGACCAGCACGGGGACGTATTGTAACTGCCCTCAAAAGATACCCTGCGGATATCGCTGCCGTCACGGCGCATAAGGTAAATCTGGGGGGTGCCTCCGCGGTCTGAAACAAAGGCTATGTAATTGCCGTCGGGAGAGGCCGCAGGGGAGACTTCTATGCCTGAGGAAGAGGTCAGTTTCTTTAAGGCCGAATCTTCCATTTTCATCGAAAATATATCAGGCGTCCCGTCTTTTGACGAAGAAAACAGAACAAACTTTCCGTCAGGGGAAAAATCTCCGGCCATATTTGTGCCCCTGGATACGAATATCCTTTTCTCAGACATTTTTAAAAAGTCTAACAAATATATACCCCATTGTCTACCCCGTTCGGACGAATATACTATCCTGCTGCCGTCAGGAGACCAGTGGGGAGTCAGGACCAGCGTGCCTTTGAGTCCGAGCTTCCTGATCCTTTGGCCGTCCCAGTCCATAATATAAATTCCCTTTTCACCGTCGTCCTCGCCCACGAAAGCGGTCTTTGTCCTGAATATCCCCTGCCTGCCGGTGAGGGCATTATATATATCGTTGGCAATGCCGTGGGAAAGCTGCCTGATGAGTTCCCTGTCCGACTGATACTGTTTGTTGAAAATCTCCCTGCCCTCAAAAGGGTCGTAAAGCGTTACTGTCACTATAAGGTTCTTGTCCTCGATGATCTTTCCCTTTACTACCGCGTCGATGCCCAAAGGTGTCCAGTTCTTGGGGTCAAACGGCTGGGTTTGGGACTCGATGTAAGAGGCCTTGTCTATATATTGAAAAAGCCCTGTGAATATTATGTCTTCCCTTAATATCTCGGATACGTCCCGTCCCGACGGCCCGTCGAAATCAAAGATAGCTATCGGCATTTTCTTGACTGCGGGGTTTGTAATATCTATATAGACTTTGGCCTCCACAACAGTAAGAAACAAAAAGTGCATAACGAATACTGAAATAATAAAGGGAGCAAGCTTGCTGCGCGTGTAAAGATCCCTGCAACAGCTTTCTTCAGGGCTGCCATTGACTATTAACTCCTGCTTGTCGCTTTGTTTCATCATGGGTAGAACTTTATCCCTATCTCCATCTCATATGAAGGAGGAGTTACAGGCGAAGCCTTTGCCAGTGTCTTCAGGGCAAGACTGTCAAACAGCCTGTTGCCCGATTTTTTTTCGAAATTCTGCACCACTATGGTGCCGTCCTTCAATATTTTTACGGCAATAACAGCTTCGAGGTTTTTTTCATTCGTGTCCGGCCAGATCCATTGCTGCATTATCTCGGTCCTGATCTTGTCTTCGTAACCGCCCGCCCCTGCCGTGCCTTTGGCCGTGCCGGGGGAGCCGCTTCCGGCAGGCATTTTTGCGCCTGATTTTTGTGTGCTCCCTTTTATGGATAACATGGATCTTCTTATATTAACTATGCGCTCGATCTTTTTTGCGGCGGCTATCTCTGCAATCCTGTCTTCCGCTTTTTTTTCTTCTTCCTTTGACAACTTTGTCTTTGCCGGCTTGCTGTTTTCCACAACTGCGGGTTCGACCGCCTTCTCTTCTGCGACACTCCCTCTGCTTTCGCCGCCACGGGATCTGTCTGCAGGCCCTATAAGAGTGACAATATACGCGGAGGGCAGCAGCATATGATTGGTCTGTCTTGTAATCAAGGCTGCAAGCAGGACGACGGTAACATGAAGCGCTGTCGAGAGAGCCGCGGTCTTCTGGAGGCTTGGGGCCTTCATCTGATATCTGACTTCGGCTCCGTGATCATCCCGAGCTTTTCGATGCCGGCGTCTTTTATCTCCCCCATCACCTCTACTACGAGGCCGTAGGGCACGTCTTTGTCCGCCTTGAGGAATATGTTCGGGTTTCGACTGCTTATCGCTTCAAGTTTCCTGCGCATTTCAGCGATTGTAAGAGCGGTGTCGTTCATATAAACCGCCCCGTCTCTTTTAATTACCAGGTTTATTCTCTCTTCCGGAGGCAGGTCTTTGCCTTTAGCCTTGGGAAGGTTTATATCTATGCCCTGCTGCATAAGCGGCGCTGTCACCATGAAGATAACGAGCAGGACGAGCATGACGTCCACAAGCGGCGTTACATTAATCTCGGAGAGAACGTTCCGGTCTTTTCCCGTCTTCATTCCGCGCCTGTCTTCATTCGCCGGGTCTGCTGAAGAGTTCAAGCAGGTCCTCTGAAAAGTCTTCCATGTCTATTATCATCTGCCTGGACATGCTGAGATAATAATTATAGGCTATGACCGCCGGGATAGCGGCCACAAGGCCGACCGCGGTGGCGATGAGCGCCTCGGCAATGCCGGGCGCAACAACTGCGAGGGATGCCGAGCCCGCTGTCCCGATGCCGTGGAAAGAATTCATTATGCCCCAAACCGTGCCGAAGAGGCCTATGAACGGCGTTGTGGAGCCGGTCGTGGCAAGGAAGTTGAGGTATTTTTCGAGCTTGACCGATTCGAGGGTCTCATATCTTCGCAGAAGCCGCTTGATTTCGTTCCTGTCTCTCCGGGCGCCGTCGGAATATACGGATCTGAAGACATTCGCGATAGGGCTTAAGGAAAGATTTTTCGTGTTCTTAAACAGGGTTGCCGTATCCCTGTTGGTCCTGAAGAGCTGCTGGAACTCGGTGGATTCCTTATTGGCCCTCGAAAAATATCTCTGTTTGAAAAAGATAATCGCCCACGATACGACCGAGAAAGACAGGAGTATGAGAAGGACGCCTTTTACGACATAGCCGGCGTGTAATATTAGTGAAAAGACAGAACTGTTCATGCATATACCTCGCTGAATTTAATAAAAAATTTTAAAAAATCCGGCCTGAAAAAAACAAATTCGTCCTGTCCCGGACGCTTAAACGGACGCTTTATCTTAACATTCTAAAAATATTTTTTTCTGTTATAATACGCGAGTCCGGAGGGGTGGCTGAGCGGTTGAAAGCGACGGTCTTGAAAATCGTTGTAGGGGCAACCCTACCGTGAGTTCGAATCTCACCCCCTCCGCCATTTAGTTTTGCCGGTCTTTTGCGCGGGCCTTAAACAAATTCTCCTCCCCTGAGTTTGCCGGCAGCAAAGTTCCTGCGTTTTTCCACTGCTTATCAGAGACGACTCACAGTGTCAAACAGCTCTGCCGGTCTTTGCTGTAAGGACAGCTGCAACCGTCGCAAACTCCTGTAGGCTCAGAGTCTCGGGTCTTCTTTGAGGGTCTATGCCTGCTGCGAGCAGTATTTCCCTGATGTCCGGGGACATGCCCTTGAGCGAGTTGGCAAGGGTTTTTCTGCGTTGCGAAAAGGCGGTCCGTATAAGTGCAAATAAAAGTCTCTCGTCCGTCACCGTTACCGGAGGGCGGTCCAGTATGCTTGCATGTATGACAGCTGAATCGACCTTCGGCACGGGGCTGAAGGCCTCCCTGGGTATGACAAATTTCAGTTCTGTTTCAGCATGGTACGCGACCATTATCGAGAGCACACCGTATGTCCTGCTGCCTGGGCCCGCAGCTATCCTCTCCGCGACTTCCTTCTGTATGGTGAGGGTCATGGACTTCAGGTTTGAGCCGGCGTCAAGGAGCCTGAATATTATCGGGGTCGTTATGTAGTAGGGGATATTTGCGACCACCTTGAATTCTCCCACGCTTTCATAGGGGAAGCCCAGCGCGTCACCGTGTATGATCTCCACGTTTCCGTAGGCGATGAATTCCCGCCTTAATCTGCCGACCAGTTCAGCATCCAGTTCTATGGCCAGCACTTTCCCGGCCTTTTCAGCAAGCAGTCTCGTGAGTGTGCCCGGACCGGGGCCTATTTCGACGACCATGTCTGCGGATGTTATGCCTGCCGCATCCGCGATTCTGCACAGAATTGAAGGATCGTAAAGAAAGTTCTGGCCCAGCTGTTTTTTTGTCACAGGTTATTCAACCCGGCGGCGAGTTTGATAGCCTCGATCATGCTCGACGGGTCTGCCTTGCCCTGCCAGGCTATGTCATAGGCTGTGCCGTGGTCCGGCGAGGTCCTTATGATCGGCAGTCCGATAGTCACATTTACGCCCTTGTCAAAGGCTATCATCTTTAGAGGGATAAGCCCCTGGTCGTGGTACATGCAGACCACGATGTCGATTGCTCCCTTGTATGCCCTGTTGAATATGGTGTCCGGAGGGAAGGGGCCGGATGCCTGTATGCCTTCGCCCGCCGCTTTTTCAATGGCCGGGATAATGGATGCCGTCTCTTCATCTCCGAACATGCCTGCTTCCCCGGCGTGGGGGTTGAGGCCCGCAACCGCGATCCTCGGCCGGCTGATCCCGAGCATGTCGCATGCCTTTTTCGCGAGTCTTATTGTCTTCAACACACGCGCCTCTGTTATCAGATCAGGGACGCTCCTCAAGGATGTGTGTATTGTCGCAAGGATGACCCTCAGCGGTCCTCCGGCAAGCATCATCGCATAATCCATTGTGCCTGTGAGCTCTGCGAGCATTTCGGTATGACCCGGCCAGGGCAGACCAGCCATTTTCAAGGCCTCTTTGGAGATGGGGGCCGTTACAATTCCGTCGACTTCACGGGCCAGCGCAATTTCGACCGCCTTCCGGATATAGGAGGCGCAAGCCTCGCCGCCTTCTTTTGAAGGCCTGTTTTTTGTGAATTCCACGAGCCTGTCCATGTTGATCAGGTTTATGATTCCGGCTGAAGCTGCGGCGTCTGCCGGGGAGGTGATTTCATTTAATTTTACGGACAGGCCCGCAAGCGCGGCGGCCTCCTCCATGACACTGCGGTCGCCTACTACAACAGGGATGCAATATTCCCGCGCCTCACCCGACGCAAGCGCCCTGACTATTATCTCGGGTCCGATGCCGCCGGGGTCTCCGGCTGTTATTGCAAGCCTTTTTATTGTCATCTTCCGTCTATCTCCCTATCTTCATTGAAGGTTTACTCATTTTCCGCCGATAAGCCCGCAGGCTGTCCGGCTTATACTAAAGGCCGACCTTGGTGATGACACCGTGCAGCTTCTTCGGAGGGAATTTGTAAAACTGGATGAAGGTCGGAGTAAGTCTCTTGATGACCGCAAATGTCTTCCAGATGATATTCCCTGTGCTGATGTCCTCGAGCCCGTAAAATACCACCCTCTCTTCGATGCCGGCCTCTCTGAGTATCTCCTCTGTGTCGAGTACTTCCATATACCCCATCTGTATTTCGAAGACCCTGAGCCCTTCGGCAAGGTCGTCCCTGAAGAAGCCGGTTATTCCGTAGGGGTCGTCCCTCTTTATCAGTGAAAGGAAAATATTGTCCTCATAAATAATGCCGTGGAAAAACATGGTCTGGGTGATATAGAAGGGTATCTCTTTCGTGTCCTTAAGAAGGAACAGTACAGACCCCCTGATCTTTTCAGTTGTGGCATAGACCCTCTTGAATTTGTGCAAAAAATCCTCGATCGGCATGAAATCCATCATCCGGTACAGCTTCTTCTGCCCCTCGGTATAAAGAAATATAAGGGCCAGGGGGAACGATGCGATTACCAGGGACCAGTAGCCGCCGTGAGGGATTTTCGTGAAATTGGCCGCAAGATACGTAATGTCGATAACTGTGACCAAACAGGCTATAGCCGCTTGTATCGGTTTCCTTTTCAGATAAAAGATCCCGATCATCATAAACCCCGTCAGGGTCATGGTCCCCGTAACCGCAAGTCCGTATGCGGCGGCCAGTCTGCTCGACTCCTGAAACTGGAACATGATAAAAAGGACCGAGATGAGCATAAACCAGTTTGCGGACGGGATATATATCTGGGACCGTCTTTCAAAAGAGGTATTGTCAACTTTGAACATCGGCATGACCCTTGTGTTTATGCCCTGGTAGACGATAGAAAACATGCCGCTGATCATGGCCTGCGATGCGATGATCGTAGCCCCTATGCTCAGGAGCAGAAACGGCACATACACAACTCCTGCGTAATGGAATATCATCTCGAAAAGGAGGTTTTTCGAGCCGGGGTGCGTTATCAGAAACGCCCCCTGCCCGAGATAGTTGACGACAAGCACGATAAAGACGCCGGACCACGCATGCCTTATGGGCCTGGCCCCGAGATGACCCATGTCCGCGTACAGCGCCTCTCCGCCTGTTGCGCAAAGGATTATCTCGCCGAGGGCGATGAAGCCCTTCACCCCGTTGTCCAGCAGGAAACTTATGGCGTAATACGGATTGAGGGCGGCAAGGACCTGCGGGGCCTCTGCAATCGCAACAAGCCCGGACAGCAGAAGAGAGGCGAACCACACGACCATAATCGGGCCGAAGGCGCCGGCAACTTTTTCAGTCCCTTTGTATTGGAATGCGAAGAGCGCAACCGCAATGGCCATTGAGGCCAGGACTATAATCGTCTTGGGCATATGTGAAAACCCGGGTATGAGAACTGCGCCTTCAACCGCGCTCAGGATACTTATCGCCGGAGTAATGACCCCGTCTCCAATAAGAAGTGAGATTCCTATAAAGGAAAGGACTGAGACAAAGAGTTTCCCTTTCCGGGATTTCAGGACCGTGACCAGTATCTCCTTGAGCACAATCGTGCCGCCTTCCCCCCTGAGGCTGAGGTTCATGGCTATCCATGCATATTGCACTGTAACCAGCCCGATAAGCGTCCAGATTATAAGGGAAAGGACCCCGATGATGTTGCTCGTTCTGGACTCAAGCAGGATGAATACTACTGTCAGTGTATAGATCGGGCTCGTGCCGATGTCTCCGAATACAAGGCCGAGTGATTTTACTATTTCTTTTATAGTGTTCTGTTTTTCCATTGTGAAGATTCTAAGACCGCTGTCCTTTACGATATTATACATGACCGGCGTTGGCGTTTAGCGCTTCTGTAATATTGACAGCCCCGGCGCTGTGAAATTAGAATGGGGAGTATGGCAATGCAATCCCGCGATAAAAATACGACCACGCGCTACATCACGCCTGAGGGGAAAAAAAGATTGAGCGATGAACTTGAATACCTGTGGAAGGTCAAGCGGCCGGAGGTCACCAGGGCGGTAGCCGAAGCGGCTGCGATGGGCGACCGTTCTGAAAATGCGGAGTACATTTACGGGAAAAAACAGCTTAGGCAGATAGACTCCAGGCTAAGGTTCCTCTCAAAAAGGCTGGACGAACTGACTGTAGTGGAAAGGACGCCCGACGACACCTCAAGGGTTTTTTTCGGAGCATGGGTCGGCGTCGAGGATGAAGAAGGGAATAGGTTCACATATCGTATCGTAGGCCCTGATGAGAGCGACTATTCAAAGAACCTCATCAGCGTGGATTCTCCCATGGCCATCGCTCTGCTCAGGAAATCCGAGGGCGACGAGGTAACTGTACTGAGGCCGAACGGTAGCGCGGCCTTTGTCATTGTATCGGTCAGTTACCGCTGAAGGAAACTCTTTAGCCCTCGCCCTCGCGGAGAGGATTTAAATGAGGGTATTTTTAATGTTAAACCGTGTCGATATCCGTATATTGCGGCGAGGAACTCGAATAATAGGGCACATCACCATTGGCTCCGCTGCGGCTGTAAATAACGGCCGCGCAAAGGCCCGCTGCAAAGCCCGAGGCCGCGCCGATCAGACCGGCCCTTGCCGGATGCTTCCTGTCTGCGAGCACAGCGGTCGCCGAGCCTGCGGCGGCTGTAAGGCCCAATAATAATAGCTTGTGAGATGTCTTCATTAGCTCTGTTTCCGTGAAGATATTATACACTATAGGGCTTGTGATTGAGTTTACGGTTTCGGTTTGTTTAGTCTGCAGTCCGGCAGGTCCTGTACGCCTTCTGTATGTCTCATATCCCTTCAGGCCTGCAGAGGTTTGCCGCATCATGGGCCTTGCGTCCGCACTTGAGGCAAATAAAACGGGGGTCTTTGGCGAGCCTTTTGATCAATTCCGCGTCTCCCCGCTTTGCTATCCGGCACAGGTGTTCGTCACTGAGACAGTCGTCTCCGCCCTTGCAGCCGCCTTTATTCTCCTTTCCCATATTGTGTCCTTTCTGCTAAATATTTAATGCCTGCCTTTCTATATTATAATATGGGATCAGCATAGTGAACCGGGGGTTAAGACCGGCTTTGAAGAGGATTCAATGATGTGTTATAAAAGAACGGCTGAGAGCAATTAATCTTTTCAGCGTCAAAGGAGACTGAGCATGATCAACAAAACAATGGAAGATGCCCTGAATGAACAGATGAACAGGGAGATGTATTCGGCTTATCTCTATATGTCGATGTCTGCGCACTGCGCAAACAAGGGGCTTAAAGGCTTTGCCAACTGGTTTATGGTCCAGTATCACGAGGAGATGCTGCACGCGATGAAGTTCTATGAATACATCAACCTGCAGGGCGGGAAGGTCGTGCTGAAGGCCCTGGCTCAGCCCCCTGCGGAATTTGAATCCCCTCTGGACATGTTCGGCAAGACGCTTCAGCATGAACAGTACATAACCTCTTCGATAAACGATCTTATGGAGCTTGCGATCTCGGAAAAAGACCATGCGTCCCGTATATTCCTGCAGTGGTATGTGACCGAGCAGGTGGAGGAAGAGAGCAACGACAACGAGATCATCGCCCGGCTGAATATCGTCAAAGACGACGCGCACGCCCTGATGATGCTCGACAGCGAGCTTGCGGCAAGGGTGACGACTGTGCCCACCGAGTTCAGCAAGGGCGTGCAGGCCGCGATGAAGGCTGCGGCCCTCCAGGCCTGAGGTTGCGGCCTCGGCGCCGGAGAAAAACATAAAATGTCGGATGCGGGAATATATTCAGCCTATGCGGTTTTGTCTGAGCTTAATGCCCGGGAATTTAAAAGGAAGATCGCTTTGTTTCCCGAAGAGCAGCGTTACTACGTTGTCCTGGCCGGGAGCATCATAGGCGCGGCAAACGCGGCAAGGCTCGGGGAGACCCCTGAAGCGGTGGTGAAAGACGGAGAAGAGTTCAGCTCAAAACTGTTGGAGATTACGGACCCTGCGGATAACGAAGCGTTCAGGGAAGTATTGGAAGCCTGTCTGATAGAGACGATAAAAGATGAACTGAGCTGCTGCTGTCAGAACTGCCGCGGATTCAACAGCTGCATTGATATGGAGAACCTTGAGGTAGGGCAGCTCTTCAGGCGGCGCGCACACGGGGAAGAGACCCCTGCCCTGAAGGCCGAGATAGCCCTGCAGGTCGCGGCAGCGCTGAAGAACACACCATACACTGATACCGATATTGCGGACAGGTTGTGCGGAAGATTTACGCACCAGTATTCCCTGTCCGGGGTGGGGCAGGTCTTCGGCCGCTATGCGGAGATCGCTGCGGAACTGCAGAGAAGGTTCGGCATCGATTATCTGAAGATACAGCAGGCGATTATCCGGCTCAATATGGATTTTGCCGAAAGGAACTGTGACCCCGGGATAAACACTTAGCCGCTGCTGAAACACGGTCTTTTGGCCTCCTGCGGGATGTCCTCTACGCAGAGGAGGACTTTGCCGGCAGCCGGTAAAATCGGAAACCCGGCTTATTATATAACCTATGCATTTTATGGCCTTTCTTATATCCGCCTTCCTCATGGGCTGCCTTGCCGCGGTGCCTGCAGGTCCGGTGCAGATAGAGGTTGTCAGGAGATCGATCAACGGGCAGTTCATGCCGTCAGTGGCGGTAATCCTCGGCGCTTTTGTCGTGGACGTTGCATACGGCTATGTTGCGCTTTTCGGGGTAGCGCCCGTACTGTCGGAAGAAAAAGTGATGGCAATATTCTGGTTCTTCGGCGGGCTGCTCCTTGCAGCGCTGGGGGGGCTGATAATCAGCAAGACCTTAAAGCATGTTGAAGCAGTCCCTGCCGGCGGGCGCCTTACAAAAAAAAGGTGGGGCTTTATAACAGGGCTGTCTCTCTCGGTTGTAAACCCTGTGATGATAATATGGTGGCTTTCCCTCGCAAGGATATTCGAAGATGTGGGTCTTATAACAGACCTTACGCCGGAAACCGCCCTGCCTTTCATAATTGCCGGAGGGCTCGGCCTGGCATCCTACCTGATAGTCCTTTCCCTTGCCATCTTCTGGGCCAAAAAATTCATTTCGACCGAAAAGGTCAGGCAGATCAACATTGTTTTCGGAGGCCTGCTTTTGCTCCTCTCGGCTTATTTTATCTTAAGTTCAATCGCCTATTTTTCTAAACTGATAACTTCCGGATAAACAAGCCGGCCGGTATAATCAACCTGGCCCGGACAAATCAGGAGGCAGGATTCGAGCTGAATACGCAGTCCCTGCAGCCGTTGTCCGTTGCGCCTTTGCACAGGCCTGAAATGCCGTGATGGCAGAGCGCAAAATCGTATTTCAGCGGGTCTTCAGGGTCGAATTTTTTCAACGCTTCGGTAATCTCCACAGCCGCCTTCCAGTCCTGGGCCTTGCGCCGGGTCAGACCGAGGCATAACGAAATCTTTGCTATATGGGTGTCCAGAGGGATCACCAGTCTGTCTTTCGGAACGTCTCGCCAGACTCCGAAATCCATGTCTTTATCCCTGATCATCCACCGCAGAAACAGGTTGGCCCTCTTGCATGCGCTGCCGTTTGCAGGCGACGGCAGGAACTGTTTAAGCCCGGCAGGCTTTCTATCGGTTCCGTAAACAGGAGAGCTGTCGATCTCAAGAAATTCTGCGACGAGGCCTGAAAGCCCGCGCCCGATATTTTCATCGGCCGGACCGTAAAAATTCATAAAGGCCTTCTCCAGAGACGAATATTTCAGCAGGAGTTTTTTAATCATGTATATCAGGCAGACAATGTCCTCAGTCTCATTAAACCTGTATTTTATCCCTGCGAACCGCTGTTTGTTCTTTGCGACATCAAAGCTCATTACGAAATCGCAGGGGCTCTTGCCCATCACATCGAGTATCCTTCCGATGACCGGTTTGAACAGCTCCACCCGGCCGTAGGCGAGGCATGACGCGATCAGGCCCGAGACCTCTATATCGCGCAGGTCTTTGTATTTACGAGGGAACTCTATCGGGTCGTGGGCGATCCGGCCCTTAAAATCATATTCGCGGTAAAACCTGTCGAGGATTGTCTTAAGCGGGTCCATTTATAATGCATCCTTCGTATTTATCTTAACACACCAACATGCGCCGAAATTGGGCGCGCCGGCTTTTATCACGGGGTTTGCCGCGGTCTGCTAAAATATAACAATGAGAAAATACTTCCTCCACCGGGAGCCCTCTTCGTTCAAGGTTGATTATGAGAACGAGCTGAACCCGGAGCAGTATGCAGCTGTGATGCACAAGTCCGGACCGGCGCTTGTTCTTGCCGGAGCCGGAACAGGCAAGACGAGGGTAGTCACATACAGGGTTGCGAGACTGATCGAGTCAGGGACAAGGCCTGAGAACGTCCTGCTCCTTACCTTCACAAACAAGGCCGCAAAGGAGATGATGCGCAGGGCGGAGCAGCTGGTGGGCAGGAACGTTACCGGGCTTTTGGGCGGCACTTTTCACCACGTGGCCAACCTCCTCCTGCGACAGCATTATGCGCTGGCCGGATATAAGCAGGGTTATTCGATACTGGACAGGGAAGACTCGAAGGAGCTTTTCGAGGCATGCATAGCCGAGCTGTCGGGGAAGGAAGCGGTGCTTCCGAAGGGCGCGGTCTTTTCAGAGATAGTCAGCCTCTCAAAAAATACCGGGGCTGCGGTTGACAATATCGTGACCGGCAGGTTTACGCATTTCGCGGCTGTGCTGGATATGATCGTGAAGGTGGCCGCTCTTTACGAAAAGAAAAAGCTCCTGCTCAACCTGCTGGACTTCGACGATCTTCTCCTTGCGTGGAAAAAGATCCTCGAGGAGAACCAGGACCTCAGGGAGCATTATGCGCTGAAGTTCAGACATGTGCTGGTGGACGAATATCAGGACACCAACAGGCTGCAGGCCGACATCATAGACCTGGTCGTCGGGGGCGAAAGGAACCTGATGGCGGTGGGCGACGACGCCCAGTCCATATATTCGTTCAGGGGCGCGGACTTCGAGAACATATTGAGGTTCCCGGAAAACTATGCGGACGCGGCGATATTCAAGCTAACGATCAATTACAGATCTACTCCCGAGATACTCTATCTGGCGAACAGGGCCATTGCCCAAAACAGGAGACAGTTTGCCAAGGAACTCAGGTCCGTCAAAAAATCGGGCGACAGCCCCGGCGTTGCCGCCCTGAAAGATGTCTTCGAGGAGGCGGAGTTTGTTGCCTCAGTTGTGATGGATATCAACTCTGAAGGCGGCTCTTTTGATCAGATAGCCGTGCTCTACCGGTCTCACTACCAGTCGATGCAGACCCAGATGGAATTCCAGAAAAGGGGCATCCCGTTTGAGGTGAGGTCCGGGCTGAAATTCTTTGAGCAGGCCCATATCAAGGACGTGCTGGCCTATCTTAAGATCATTCTCAACCCCTATGACGAGATCGCATGGAAAAGGGTGTTGAAGCTGGTCCGAGGGATTGGGAACACCACTGCCCTGAAGGTCTGGGAAAGACTCGGTTCTTCCGGCGACCCGATCGCCTCCGCGTTCGACGTGGACCGCCTGATACCGAAGAAATCACGCGAAGGGTTTAACTCTTTTCTGGATACCCTGAAGGAACTCAGCGATGAAAGATACCGTTCGCTCCCTGCGGAGGCTATAGGCTGCGTGATGCGCAACGGTTATGAAGAGTATATCTACAGCGCCTGGCCGAATGCCGAGATGCGGATCGAGGACCTCGGCCAGATGGCGAGGTTCGCCCTGCGGTACAATTCTCTTGAGACCCTGATAAGCGATCTGGCGCTTCAGGGTGTCGCGGACACGGATTCTGAAGAGACCGACCGGTCCGACGGAAAGGTGATCCTTTCAACCGTGCATCAGGCGAAGGGGCTCGAATGGGACGTTGTCTTCATCATAGGCATGAACGACGGCAGGTTCCCCTCTGTGAAGTCCCTGAAGAACGACGATGAAGAAGAGGAGAGGAGACTTTTCTACGTTGGCGCAACCCGGGCGAGGGAGACGCTCTATCTGTGTTATCCGGTGTCGTCTGAAGACTGGAACAGCATAGGCTTTCTGAGGCCCTCCAGGTTCATAAAGGAGCTCCCGCCGGATTCTTTTGAGGAAATTGCTGTGGAAGATGTATGATATATATCCAATTATGCCGGACTATTACAAAGGAATCTCAAAGTGACTTACACTGAATCCATACGCGGAGGGTTCAAGCTTATCAACAGCAGGTGGCAGCTTGTCCTGGTTCAGGCCGCCATGATGGTGATAAACTGCATCGGTTTTTTCATAATGGTGGGCATACCGCTGGGCATCGCGTTTGTCATATTCGGACTGGACCTTACAGGTCTGGCCGAACTCAAGGATGTTGTCGCTGTATTGCGTAATCCTGCGGACCTGTTGTCCAAGTATTTCGGTCTCGTCCTGATAGTCCTCACCAGTTTCCTCCTGTATGTGGCTGTTGTCACCACTGCAGGGCTTTTTGTTTTCAGCGGTTCTGTAGGGTTCGTGGGCAGGAGTATAATAGACCCTTCCCTGAAATTCAGCATGCGGAGTTTTTTCGCCGAGGCCAGGAAACATTTTTTCCCTCTGATGTGGTATTCATTTTTTGTCGGACTGGTTTTCCTCCTGATCGCCTTTGTGCTCGGCGTGCTGGGTGGCGGTGTGGCGGCTGTTGTGTCTACGGCAAAGAGCCAGGATTCAACCCTTGCCCTTTTTCTGGGAATCTTTTTCTCTCTCGTACTGGCGCTTATCACTGCGGTCAGCATAGTATCGACCCTTGCTGTGACCGTTTACGGTATAGCCGTGATTTTCTTCAAGGGGACCGGCTCTGTCGAATCTTTTAAAGAGGCCGGCCGGTTTTTGTGGAAGCATCAAAACGCCTTCTGGCTTTATGTAATGCTCATCCTTGGCTATGTGGCACTGAGCTTTGCGGTTATGCTGGTCGTATATCCGTTTCACCTCATCCCGCTTATCGGGACAATTATCTCCTTCCCGTTCCAGCTGTTATCTTATATTCTCCAGGGATACCTTGGGCTTGTGATAATCGCGGTAGTGTTCAACTATTATTACAAAAACGAGATCGCGGTGGTAGCGCCTGAAGTTCCGCCGGCGCCCGAGACCGGCTCCGGGAGTTCAGCCGGGGCTGCATCAGACGGGACTACATCCGAAAATTCCACTCAGGCTGAAGATATTTCGTCTCCTCAAGCCGGCGCGCCAGAGCAAGCTCTTCCGCAGACGGAAGAGAACAGACCAGACTGACCCCGAACGTCTCTTCAAAGCAGGCCTTTATCGTCTCTTTAAGAACAGCCTCATCAAACGACGGCACAATTTCCTTAAGCGCGGTCATGCAGTCCAGCTCTCGTGAGGCGTCACTGAGCATGAATGCCCGTGCCATATCTTGCCTGTTGAACTCATAGGGCAGACAACCCTGCTGGAGCAGCCCGTTGTCCCAGCGTTTCTGGGCCGAGCCGAGCAGTTTTCTCCTGTTGGCCAGTATCTCCCCGAACGAGCCGGACTGAAAACAAAGAGGGCTGCCTGAGAGGATCTCTCCCCGTTCCCTTTTTGTGAGGGGTTCATTCTGAACGCCGATCTTATTGAAGGCGGTTTGGAAGGCGGCGCTTATTTTTTTGTAGCTGTCGAGCAGCCCCTTTGAGAACGGGCCGATGCCGGTTGCAGCCGAGAAGCAGTATGTCAGCTCTTTGCCGTGCAGTATCGCCCTTCCGCCTGTAGGTCTCCTCACAATCGGGATGCCCCGGTCCCTGCAGAACTCCGCATCGATATCGGATGACTTTTGAAAACAGCCTAGGCTAATTGCGGGTCTGTCCCAGCAGTAGAGCCTGAGGGTTGTGGGGGAGAGGCCGCTGCGCACCTGCAGGGCGAGAGCCTCGTCAAGCGCCATGTTCCAGGCTGCGCCTGCCGGACCCGAGTCTATTATCCGCCAGGTGTTGCCTCTATCCTCCGAAGAAGGAGTTTCGCAGGAAATGCTTTGAGCCGTGTTCCGTGATCCTGTCATATTCGTCATTCCGGTCTTTTATCTTCTTTATTATGTCATGGCCGATCCTGGCGGTTTCAGCCTCAACCGCGCTTTTTACAAGCGCATCGATGCCGGCTGCCGGGTCGTAGGGCAGCACAAATTCCCTGATCGCGCCGATCCTGGTCTGCGCCTCGTCCCTGTACGACGGGTCTTTTACTATCCTCACATGGTCGTGTTCGTGTTCGAGCAGGACTTTGAGAAAATTCTCCCAGTTCTGCATGTCTGAAGGGTTTAACGCCGAGTTTTCGGTCAGCGCCGGCAGCAGCACAACTATATCCGACCTGAATTCCATTTCATAGATATTCACTGAAACATATAAGGACGACCCTTCGATGCGGCTGGATGAATCGAATTTGTACGACCAGCCCATATTCCATCTGGTCTCGCCGGCATAGGTCTTGTTGTCCCTGTTGTTAAAAGGTCCGTTTGACCTGACGGCAGCGATCGCGTCCTGTATGCTGTTTGCGGAAACGTAATAAAAGTCATATGAGACATCTTCCCTGTATGCAAGTTTAAGGTCCCTTGGCCTGGCCGTTTGCTGTGCCCGGGGTCTTTTCAGGTGGTAGGGATTGTCGGTGACGACAAGGGTGCCTTCTTCGTCGAAATACTGGTATACAGCCGCTTGGGCCGGAACTGTCCAAACGAAAAGAAAGGCCGCCAATACGGCGAGCCGGAGCGTTACTAAGGACGCACTACGCATACTTTGTTTCTTCCGGTCCGCTTTGAGGCATACAGGGCCGTATCAGCGCATTTAATAACAGCGGCGACATTGGGTATTGTCTGGAGAGGGAAGAAGGTCACTCCGATACTCATCGAAACCGACAGGTCCGGTCCGCTTTCGCCTGGGACGCGTAAATGCTCCACTTTGGAACGCAGCCTCTCTGCGAAATCCTCCGCGCCCTGAAGGGAGGTCTCAGGCAGTATCAGCATGAACTCGTCTCCGCCGAACCTGCCGACTATGTCCGCTTTTCTTAAGGCGCCCGCCAGCACATCCGCCACAGCCTGAATGACACGGTCTCCGTTTTCGTGGCCGTAGGTGTCGTTGATCTCCTTGAAACGGTCTATGTCGCAAAGCAGCAGGGCGAGCTCGGAATCGTACCTGCAGGCCCTGTCCGCTTCGTAATTGAGCCTGTCGATCAGTGCCCTCCGGTTTGAGAGGCCGGACAGCGCGTCCGTGCTCGAAAGATACTCAAGCTTCTCGATCAGACGGTCCCTTTCCTGTTCGGTCCTTTTCCTGTCTGTAATGTCCCTGGTATATTCGATCACATGGGAGACGTCGCCTTCATCGTTTACGACCGGATATGTGTATATATCGACCCAGGCCTCGGTGCCGTCCGGCAGACTGAATTTTTTTTCCTTTGCGCACGGGTCCGCGGAATCGAACGTCTTTTTTACAATGCATCCGTCGCAGACCGCTCCTTTGTTCTGCAGGACCTCATGGCATATACGGCCTGTAAGTTCTTCGACCTTCAGATTTTTAAGCTGGGCATATGCCTCGTTTACCCTGACGATCCTGTAATTACGGTCAATGATGCTGAAAGGGTCCTTTATGCTGTCGAACATAGTGCTCAAAAACCTTAAAGAACTGTGAAGGGACTCCTCCGCTTTCTTGAATTCAGTGACGTCCCGGGATATGCCGAAGACGCCCTGTATATTGCCGGCAGGGTCGCGAATGTAAGTTGCCGAGAGAAAACAGCTGAAGGTGACGCCGTCTTTGCGGATGTTGGTGACTTCCCCGATGAACCTGCCTGTTTGAAGGACGGCATTACTGACTTCAATGCCCTGTTTCGGGTCCGCATAGATAATGCCGACATTGCTGCCCAGTATTTCTTCTTTGGAATATCCGAAGGCGCTCTGTGCGGCCTTGTTGAATTCGACGATATTGCGCCTGTTGTCTACGGCAATGATGATGTCCAGGGAGCTGTCAATGATGTGTTCAGCCAGTGTGCAGACATTTTTCAAAGAGACATCACCCCCTTCTGAGACTGCTTTATTATAACAGAAACAGCGGGTTTTCAGGCCGGGAGCAGGCAGACCGGGATGAAGCCCGGTAACAGCGCCGGACTGAGGGTAAAGACCGGCGCTGCCGGAGACCTCGTAAGAGCAAGACCGTTGACAGGGGTCCCACAAAAAAATTAAAGTAAACGCATCGGGAAAATGCTCCGAAAAATATATATGGAGCGGCGCTTAGTAGGGATAATTTTAAAAAGGTAACAAGGGGGTAACGATGAGTATTCTTTCTTCAGACCTGAAAAGGTACGGCTATTTTTCCAGTCTTTCGGACAGCGCGCTTGAATTTTTGTCAAGCCGGATCGGCACGGTCAGCTTTCCGGCGGGCAGCGAAATCATTAAAGAGGGGACCGTAGGCGACTCGTTCTATTTTGTCAGGGAAGGACGGCTGGAGGTAACCAAAAAAACCTCTTCCGGCCGGGAGGCAAAATTGTCCGTAGTGGGGCAGGGACAGGGCTTTGGGGAGATGGCCTTGCTGACATGTTCGGTGCGCGCAAGCACTGTGCGCGCAGTAACAGATGCAACACTCTATCAGTTGGCCAGGGCGGACTTCGAGGACATTGTGCTTCAGGAGGCCGCGTTTAAGGTTGCTCTGGCCAAACAGGTTGAAAATTATGCTCACTTTACAAAATTAAAAACGCTTCAGCCTTTTCAACTCCTCGACCCGGAGAAGATGTATGCGGTGATGGAGAAAATGACCGAAAAGGTTTATAACCCCGGAGAAGATATAATTGTGCAGGGGGAGAAAGGCGACAATTATTACATAATAAAATCCGGGAAGGTTGCGGTCCTGAAAAAAGCAAAGGGGTCGGATGAAAGCAAGCAGGTTGCCGTATTGGGCACAGGGGAGGCCTTTGGCGAAGAGGCCCTCATACGGGAGGACCCCCGCAACGCGACATGCAGGGCCGCAGAAAAGACGACTTTAATGGTCCTGAACAAGAAGGACTTCGACATGATCGTCAAGGCCTCTTTCCTGGACAATATCTTCCCTGAAGAGATTCCGTACGATACGTATCTCGATGATTACGTGATAATTGACGCGAGGGTGCCTGCGGAATACGAAGAAGAGCATATCTACGGAGCGGTAAACATTCCTGTGGAGATCCTGCGTGATCGCTGCAAAGAGTTCGACAGATCGAAAAAATATATTACGTATTGCCTCAATGACTCACGCGGCATGGTGGCCGCATTTCTGTTGAAGAACAGAGGCTTTAGTGCGCAGTGTCTGCGCGGCGGAGTAAGCGGATGGGAGGGCAAGCTTGTCACCGGCTCGGACGGCGTGCATATGCCTGAATAGCAGTCTGCATAATTCATAACGGTTCAACGACATGCGGGCCGCGGTATGGGGCTGTGGTCGTGTTATAATCTCTGATGCGTTTTATTGCGGACCTCCATATACATTCGAGATACTCAAGGGCCACAAGCAGGGACATGTCGCCCGAGAGCCTCTGGAAATGGGCGCAGCTGAAGGGGATCTCGGTAATCGGCACAGGTGATTTTACCCATGCAAAATGGCTTGAAGAACTTGCCGAAAAGACGGAGCCCGCTGGAAACGGGCTGTTCAAACTGAAAGACAGGTTCCGTTCAGATGATGTCCCGGCCTCGTGCAGTTCGGAAGTCTTCTTTATGCTTTCAGCAGAGATAAGCTGCATATACAAAAAGAACGACAAGACGCGCAAGATACATTCCGTAATCCTGGCCCCTGATTTCAGCGCAGTGGAAAGGATTAACAACGCCCTCGCCGGCATCGGGAACCTCAAATCCGACGGCCGGCCGATTTTGGGCCTCGACGCAAAGAAACTGCTCGGTATGGTGCTCGACGCCTCTCCTGAGGCAATGGTAATTCCGGCGCACATATGGACGCCGCACTTCTCGGTGTTCGGCGCTGCCTCGGGCTTTGATTCCCTTGAGGAGTGTTATGAGGAACTCACGCCGCACATATACGCGCTGGAGACCGGGTTGTCGTCCGACCCGTCCATGAACTGGAGGCTTTCAGCCCTTGACCGTCTTACCCTGATCTCGAACTCCGACGCGCACTCTCCGGCCAAGATCGGGCGTGAGGCGAACATATTCGAGACCGAACTCTCCTACCCGGCGGTCATGGCTGCGATCAGGACGAGGAAAGGATTTGCCGGCACCCTGGAGTTCTTCCCTGAAGAGGGAAAATATCATTATGACGGACACAGGTCCTGCAAAGTGAGCCTTACCCCTGAAGAGACAGTTCAGAACAACTATGCATGCCCGGTCTGCGGCAAAAAAGTTACGGTGGGTGTAATGCACAGGGTGGATAAACTTTCGGACAGGGAATACGGCGTCAGACCGGACGGAGCGCCTGGTTTCAGTTCAATAATCCCGCTGCCCGAGATTATCGCAGAGACAGTGAAATCCGGCGTAAACACAAAGAAGGTCCGGACCGCCTATTTGAAACTGCTTGGTGAACTGGGCAATGAATTCCATATACTCACAGAGACGCCGGTGGAAGACATAGAAGCCGCGGGTCCGCCCCTCTTGGGAAAGGCAGTGGCGCTCATGCGTTCCGGGAGCATAAATATCGAGCCGGGCTATGACGGCGAATTCGGCAAGGTGAAAATATTCGAGCCTGTCGGACGCAAGGAACCAAAGGGTCAAAAACCACTTTTCTGATTTTTCAAAAGCGCTTGCCGCTATCGCCGCGTCTCACGGAATCACGGGTTTGTTTGCTTTTTCGGCGGTTCAGGCATTAAACTAGCAGCACGTATTTATCAGTCCTCGATTAGAGTATTCAATATTCTGCTTTTCTGAGGCGCTGTTCCCTTCATTTCGGCTTTGCCGGGATTTAATTAAACTGAGGACATACAGGCCGCGGTATTTGCGGCTTTTAAAGAGAGGTCATTGTGAAGCGTGAAGATTTAAGAAATATTGCGATTATAGCCCATGTCGATCATGGTAAAACCACGTTGGTAGACGGCATGCTCAGGCAGTCCGGCACTTTCAGGTCCAATGAAAAGGTGCAGGAAAGGGTTATGGACAACATAGACCTCGAACGCGAGCGCGGAATAACCATCATGGCAAAAAACACCGCCGTCGATTATATGGGCACCAAGATCAACATCGTGGACACGCCGGGCCATGCGGATTTCGGCGGGGAAGTCGAACGGACATTGAAGATGGTCGACGGAGTGCTCCTTCTTGTAGACGCATCCGAAGGGCCGCTGCCGCAGACCAGGTTCGTACTCAAAAAGGCGCTGGAACTGAACCTGCCGCCCATACTCGTCATAAATAAAATAGACAGGCCCGACGCCCGTATCCAGGAAGTCCTCAACGAGGTCTATGACCTGTTCATCGACCTTGACGCAACAGAAGAACAGCTCGAATTTCCGATCGTATATACGAACGCCAAGCTGCAGATCGCAAAGCTTTCGATGGAGGAGGATGCAAAGGATTTTAAGGTGCTCTTCGATCTTATTATCAAGACGATACCGGCCCCCCACGCCGGTGAAAGCGGTGTGCTGCAAATACTGGTAACGAACATAGATTACAGCGACTATGTAGGCAGACTGGCGATAAGCAGGATATTTTCAGGCGCCGTAAAAGTCGGCGATTGGGTATCTGTAATAAACGGCGAGGGCCAACAGATCAAGACAAAGATAACGTCGTTATACGGCTTTCAGGGCCTTGACCGTGTGGATATCAGTTCAGCATCCGTGGGCGATATTGTAGCGCTTGCCGGCATAGAGGGGATAAATATCGGCGATACCATAACAGATCTTGAAAACCCCAGGCCGCTGCCCAGAATCAAGGTTGATGAGCCTACAATTTCAATGCTGTTTTCGATCAACACTTCTCCTTTTGTAGGCAGGGAAGGGAAATTCGTTACATCGAGGAACCTCCGCGAAAGGCTCGAAAAAGAGCTGCTATATAATGTTTCGATAAAAGTGGAATTCGATAATACCGATTCATTCAAGGTCATGGGCAGGGGGGAATTGCAACTGGCCATTCTTATAGAAATGATGAGGAGAGAAGGCTACGAACTCTCAGTGTCCATGCCTGAGACAATAACCAAGCAGGTCAACGGCGTCCTGCATGAGCCGATGGAGCACCTTGTCATAGATGTGCCTGAGGAATATGTGGGGGTTGTGACACAGCAGATAGGCATGCGCAGGGGCAGGATGCAGAAGATGCAGAACAACGGCCACGGCAGGGTGCGTCTCGAATTCAGAATACCTGCGCGGGGACTCATCGGTTTCCGCTCGCAGTTCCTCACAGACACCAGAGGGACCGGCCTTTTGAACCACATATTTGACGGATACGAGGTTTGGCAGGGGGTAATATCCAAACGCTCCACAGGCGCGATTGTGGCGGACAGGACGGGCAAGACAACGACTTACGCGCTCTTCCATCTTCAGCCGAGGGGAACACTGTTTGTAAAGGAAAACACCGCTGTTTATGAAGGCATGGTGGTAGGCGAGAATTCGAGAGAAAGCGATATCGACGTCAATGTGACTAAAGAAAAGAAGCTCACGAATATGCGCGCCTCCGGAGCAGACGAAGCGCTGCAGCTGATTCCCCCGCGTGTGCTGAGCCTGGAACAGGCGATAGAGTTTATTAAAGAGGACGAACTCGTTGAGATCACGCCCGGCTCCGTAAGAGTAAGGAAAAAGATACTCGACGTAAACAAAAGGCCGAAGAATAAGGACAGGGAACAGAAGTAGACATCAAGCCGCTTTCAATTGTGCGCCCGGTTGGATCCGGTGATTTTTACATTTCAAGGCCTGATTCCAACGACTTTTTTCTATATATGGTCATTCATATTGGATAACAATATATAGCCCAATATTTGTGTGAGAATCGTAATGCCGATAATCCACGTTGTTTTTGGAGCCAATCTAACGGATCTGGAGAAAGTTTTGCCGTGGTTGTCAGGGTAATACTGAAAGGCAAACAGGGGGAGGAAAATTTCCCAGACCATAATTAACGGATAAAGGTATCGCATATATTGGGACTTTGAAAACAGCAGAAATATCACCGCCAGGAGCGAAAGCGCCGCAAAAGTCGACATCACTCCCGGATAGATATCGTGGTCCGGATGAGGTTTAATCTGAAAGTATAAAAACCAGACAACAGATACAATAGCCAGATAACTTCCATAAACCCATTCAGACCAGGGGATGGGCGTTATCGATCCCTTCCCGTAGTAATGAATGGTAAACTTGGTCGACAGGTCGATAACATGCTGGAACGGCATAAACCAGAGAAAAGGATCCGTAATAATGAAGGATAGCGCCGTTCCAATTACAACCGGCATTATAGTTCGTCCTCCGTGTCGCCGGATCAACAGCATGAATAGAGGCATGCCGACCAACAGACTGACGTCGAGCCTGGTGGAAGCCGACAAGCCCAGGATAATGCCCCACACAAAAAAAGGCCATTTGGAATAAGGCCTGTTTTTTTCAATCAACCGGCATGAAGCCAGGACAATGAGAGTTATAAACGGTAAAACAACAGCGGTGGGTGGAGTGGCGGTGAAATAGAACCTGCTTGCAGTGAGAATAATACCGGTTGTAACCCACCAAAAAGACAGGGGCTGAAGTAAATAACAGAGAACTACACATGCGGCAGTCGCCGCAGCAATAAGCAAAGCAACGCTTAACGTCAGTGAACCGGCGTACGAGAATCCGAAGATAATATGAAACAGAGATCCTAGGCTTATCAGCGTCGTGCCGGGATGACCATACGCAGCACGCATGTTAAAAACAGCCGGGTCACGGGTCAAAAAGAACTTTATCTGGTCCGCCCACATGGGGCCGTCATAAAGATAAAGGGACATCTTCCACGCCTGGAAAACAAATGCAAATAAGAATCCCGTAGCGTAGATGATCATGATTTCACGAACGGTAATTTTGGATACATTCTGCATTCTGTTCTCCCTGAGCTTTCTTACGGGATCAATATTACGACGGCATTAATTGGCGCGCATTGCGGGCACGGTAAATGTATCTACAGGACTGTTACAGCAAGCAGCATGACTATAATAAGAAACAGATTTGAGGTGAATCTGTTTTCATTGGAACTCTCCCATCCGATTGATATTGCCGACGAAAACGGAGATATTTTACAATCCTGTTCAAAACGGTGTCAAGGCGGATTGATGCCGGTGTTACGCCAGCTGTGACTTATCTCTGCGGTCGGTTTGTCGTAGCGGCGCTCTCGTTTATTACGTGTCACGGCATCCTGCGCAGGGCATTGAAAATCCCCTTCACGACCTCTGCCATCCTGTCATAGTCGAGCGTATCCGCCGTGTCCGTATGTCTGTGGTAGGTACTGTTTCTCAAAAAAGCGGTGTCGGTGATCATGAGCGCGGGATATCCGAACCTCCGGAAATTCAGCTGGTCTGAAAAGAAGACCCCGGGGAGATAAGAAGGCGCATTCAGCGTTTCCACAGGGAAAGAAGAAGCCGTTTTGAAAGCGGCTGTAAAGGATTTTGCGAAAGGTCTTGATGCCGGATTGCCGGCGAAGGCGATAAAATTACGGCGAGATGATTTACTGTGGAGATAAGGTTTGCTTTTATGCTATTCATTTGACCGTTTGGGGCGTTCGGACCTCAGGGACATCCGACATTGCGACCGTCAGTTCTTGATCTGGTATTCCCTTATTTTTGTCCTGAGCGTGTTCCTGTTAATGCCCAGAACCTTCGCGGTCTTCAGCTGGTTGCCCTTGGTCTCTCTCATGACGATTGTGATAAGCGCCTTTTCCACCTCTGAAAGCACGGTGTCGTAAAGGTTGAAGTTCGTTACCTTTGTCATGTCCTTAAGATAACGCTTGAGTTTCTCTTCCAGAAAGTCCTTGATCGAAACCGAGTTGTCTTCGTCGATGAGCAGGTCTTTCTTTTCGATCACAGCGCCGCGCGACAGCACGCAGGCCCGCTTGATCACATTTTCAAGTTCTCTTACATTCCCCGGCCAGTCATATTTAAGCAGCGCTGCCCTGGCCTCTTTTGAAAGGTCTTTTTCCCCTGTCTCCAGTTTTTCAATCGCCTCCCTGAGAAAATTTTTGGCGAGAAGGGGGATATCTTCTTTCCTGTCCCGCAGGGCCGGCAGCTTGATCTGGACCACGTTGAACCGGTAATAAAGGTCTTCCCTGAAGAGTCCCTTTGCAACGGCCTCTGTGAGTTTCCTGTTTGTGGCCCCTATAATGCGCACATCCGCCTTTTGCGTATCATTGCAGCCGAGGGGTGTGAACTCCTTGTCCTGAAGGAACCTCAGCAGCTTGACCTGCAACCCCGGCTCCATCTCGGATATTTCGTCCAGGAAGAGCGTGCCTCCGTTTGCCGACTCGATCTTGCCGGGCTTGTCTTTTACCGCCCCTGTGAAGGCGCCTTTTCTGTAGCCGAAGAGTTCGGACTCCAGAAGGTCTTTGGGTATCGATGCCGCGTTTAGGGCAACAAAAGGGCCTATGGATCTCCTGCTGTTGACATGCACCGCCTTTGCCGCCAGTTCTTTCCCTGTGCCGCTCTCTCCGGTGATAAGGACCGTGATGTCTTTTGCCGCCACCCTTCCAATGTCCTTGAAGACCTTCAGGATCGCGGGACTCTTGCCCAGCATCTGAGGCGCCTCGCTCTCGAAGGCCGCCTTCTTGAGTGCCTTCAGTTCTTCGCGCATCGACATGTCGCTGAAAGCCTTTTCAACCACGATCCTGAGTTCATCCAGATCAAAGGGTTTCTCAAGGTAATCGTAGGCGCCCTCTTTCATCGCCGTGATCGTGGTCTGCATCTTCGCATGCGCCGTGATCATTATGACGACCGCCTCGGGATATGAGGAGTGTATCTCCCTTAAGCCCTCCAGTCCGTCTCCGTCCGGCAGAACGAGGTCCAGCAGTATCAGCTGGGGCAGGTCCTGCACGGCCCTGAGTCCTGAGGCCAGCCGCGTCCTGGATGTTATGCTGTACCCTAGCGGTTCGAGCGTTTTCTTTACTACCCAGATTATGCTCTCGTCGTCGTCTATAATCAGTATTTTCTTGTCCATGGTTTTTATCCGTTGACCTCAAACGGGATATAGATATGGAAAGACGTGCCTTTGTCTTCCTGACTTTTCACCTTGATCATTCCCTTGTGGTCCTTTATGATTTTTTTCGAGAGGGCAAGCCCTATGCCGGTCCCCTGTTTTTTTTTCGTATAGAAAGGGACGAATATATTTTTAAGCTCATGTTCAGGGATGCCTTTCCCTGTGTCGGAGATCGAGACAAGCGCCCAGCGCTTGACCTTTCCGCCCTCCCTGACCGACTCTCTTGACGGCCGGGTGGAGACCTCTATACTGCCGCCTTTTTTCATCGCTTCTATCGCGTTTTTTATAAGGTTCAGAAATACCTGCAGCAGCTTTCCCTCATCGCCCCGTACCTGCGGAAGGCTTGGATCATAGAAGCGTTTCAGGGTAATTCCGGAGTTTTGCAGCGGCACGGACATGACGGACAGCGCCTTTTCCATCACCTCATGAATATTTACAGGATGAAAGGACGGCTTTTTGCACAGCGTGAGATAGCCGTGCAGGATTGCATTCAGCCTGTCGGTCTCCCGCACAATTAGGTCTATGCATTCGCCGGCAAAGGCATCGACTGTTTTGTCCCTGAGCAGTTGTGCCGCGCCCTTGATCCCTCCGAGGGGGTTCTTGATCTCATGGGCGATGGAACCGATGAGATAAACCATGGGATCGAATTCAAAGTCGTCGCCGGAGGTTATATTGATATTTTCGGTTATCGAGAGGACCGCTCCGTCTATTTTGCCGTTCGCAAAGAATGGAGACAGGTTGAAATCAACATTTATCGGGCGTCCAGCATTAAGGCTTGCGGACCTGCCCCTGAAGGAGCGCCCCTCTGTAATGGTTTTTCTTATAAGGGGAGAGAGCGACTTGTCTCCGTAGGTGAGCTGGGAGAATTTCCTGTCCATGATGTCCTTGGAGCTTTTCCTCAGCAGCTCTTCCGCTGTTTTATTGAGGTACAGGACCTTTGCCGATTTGTCGAACAGGATTATCGCCTCTTCAAGACTGTTTATTATCGCGTCGAAAGAAACCATTATATGCTAAAAGTAAAAGCGCCGGGAATGTATATATCCCGCTGGTCCCGCTGCGCGAAAATAAATATAGGCATTAAGCTTCCCCGTTTCTGTTTTGTAAATTTGGACCCAGTGCTTCGTGGAGCGGAATATCAGGTTAGACTTTAGCATATACAGCGGCCATTTTTCAATTTCCGCATTGCGTCTGTGGCCGGCGGATTGAACCTGCGTGTAACGGCAAACTTATCTGCTTTATTTTCAGCGTGTTTGTTGCGGGCTTTGTTGACACAACTTTGGACTAACTGCTACAATGAACAACATTTTAAACCGGGAGGAGTGATACATGCATGCCCCAGATCAGGGTGCGAGAAAGTGATTCGTTCGAAAACGCGCTTAAGAAGTTCAAGAAACAGTGCGAAAAAGAGGGAATCCTCTCAGAGATAAAGAAAAGAGAGCACTACGACAAGCCCAGCGTCAAGAAGAAGAAAAAGGCGATCGCAGCTCGTAAGAAAGCCATAAAAAGAGTTAAGATATCGGCGAGATAACAATGTCTCTACTCCAAACGCTTGACGGAGATTTAAAGGCCGCGATGAAAGCTTCGGACAAGCTCAAGGTGTCCGTATTGCGGATGCTCAAGTCTGAACTTAAATACCGGCAAATAGACAAAGGACAAGACCTTTCCGACGAGGAAGTCCTGTCCGTTGTCACGACTCTGGCAAAGCAAAGACGCGAATCGATTGAACAATTTTCCAAAGGAGGCAGGGAAGACCTTGCCTCCCAGGAAAGGCAGGAGCTGCTTGTCCTGAATTCCTATCTCCCCAAACAGCTTTCTGCGGAAGAGATTGAAAAGCTGGTGCTTGAGGCCATAAAAGAGTCTGCTGCGCAGGGGGAGGCTGAGATAGGCAAGGTCATGCGCGTTCTTATGCCGCGCATAAAAGGCGTTGCCGACGGCAAGGAAGTCAACAACAGGGTGAGGGACCTTCTCCGGGCCTCAGCCCAGTCCTGATTTTAATGAAACTCTCCGAAATCTATCAAAAAGCGATCTCTATCGGTATGGACCACGACCCGCGCGGCCGCGAAACGGTCATGCGCTGTCTCTCACGCGCGGAAAAGGGATATGCCGATTTAAAACCTGACGAAAAAGAACTGTTCGACGTCGAAGCTCTGAAGAACCCTTATGCGGACAGCCGCATCCTGAACGGTTCCGGGGATGAAGACGTCAGGACTATGCTGGCCGGCATAGACATAGAAACAGGCGAGGTGCTTCTCGCTGAAAGCCTCAGGGCCAGGGGCAGGCAGGTTGACCTTGTGATGGCCCATCATCCGGAGGGCACGGCCTATGCCAACCTTCACGAGGTCATGTATATGCAGGCCGACATACTGAACCGCTTCGGCGTGCCGATCAATATAGCCGAGGATCTTATGGACGGCAGGGTCAGAGAAGTGGAGAGACGCCTCATGCCTGTGAACCACACCAGGGCCGTGGACTCCGCAAGGCTTTTAGGCCTGCCTTTTATCTGTCTTCATACGCCTGCCGACAATATGGCGGTAGACTATCTCCAAACGCTGTTTAATGAAAAAAAGCCGGATGCTCTTTCGGATGTAACGGACCTCCTTATGGAGATCCCGGAATACAGGAATGCGGCAAAAAACGGGGCCGGTCCCAATATACTTTTGGGTTCAAAGACGAGGCGGGCGGGGAAGATATTTGTTGATATGACCGGTGGGACCGAGGGCTCGAAGGAAGTGTTCGGGAGCCTTACCGCAGGCGGCGTCAATACGATCGTGGCCATGCATTTAAGCGAAGAGCACAGGAAAGAGGCTGAGAAAAATCACCTCAACGTGGTAATCGCGGGGCACATTTCGAGCGACAACCTTGGGGTCAATCTGCTTCTTGACAAGGTCCTTGCGGGATCGGGCATCGAGGTCCTCGAATGTTCCGGCTTCCTCAGGGTAAACAGGGGATAACAGAGAGCTTCCGTTCCTTTTTCGCAGGACAAATACGCCGGACTTTCGTGTTAGAATAACCGATACACTCAGCGCCGGCAAAGTTATGAAAAACGACAGGCTCCTCGAAGAAATAAAATCAAAATTTGATATAGTCGATTTCATTTCCGGCTATGTCCAGCTGCGGCAGTCAGGGCAGAACTGGAAAGGCATCTGTCCCTTTCATCCTGAAAAAACCCCGTCCTTTATGGTCAGCCCGTCAAGGCAGACCTTCCATTGTTTCGGCTGCGGCGCAGGCGGCGATGTAATTGCCTTTGTCCTGAAGTACGAAAACCTTTCTTTCGGCGAGGCCCTGAAGTTTCTTGCCGAGAAGGCGGGAATAACGCTCACCGGCGCCGCGACCGACAAAAAGACCCTTCAAAAAATCGAAAATATCAGGGATGCGCTTTCAGGGGCCTCTGATTTTTACATGCGCAAGCTCAGGGATTCCGGACCTGCCACGGCTTATCTTGAAAAAAGAGGCATTAGCGCCGAGTCCATAAACCTGTTTAAAATCGGTTATGCTCCACAGGGCTGGGACAATCTGCTGCAGCACCTCAGACATCGCGGCTGCGCCGATTCAATAATAAAGGAGGCAGGGCTTGCGGTGTCTGGAGAAAAGGGCATCTATGACATGTTCAGGCACAGGATCATGTTCCCCATAACCAGCGGCAGCGGCAATGTGCTTGCCTTTGGGGGCAGGGCGCTCGATGATTCTCTCCCCAAATATATAAATTCTCCGGAAACCGCGGTCTACAAAAAGTCGGATACCCTTTTCGGGCTTTCAGCGGCCAAGGAAGAGATCAGAAGGCTCGGGACGGTCCTTATTGTGGAAGGCTATATGGATGTTGTTTTATGCCGACAGTTCGGATTTAATAATGTAGTCGCCCCGCTGGGAACCGCGCTGACCCCCGGCCACATACAGAAGCTGAGGCCTTTGGCAGGCAGGGCTGTCCTTGTCTTTGACGGAGACGCGGCAGGCAGGTCCGCGGCAAAACGGACTCTGCCCCTTATATGCAGAAACAACTACAAGGCAAGCGTTTTGGTCCTCCCGGACAATGAAGACCCCGACAGTTATCTGAGAAAACACGGAAGCCCCGCGTTCAGGGCAATGATCGAAGGCGCGAAGACCATAGTGGATTTTATCCTGGGTATCTCGACAGGCGAAAAAAACAGTATTGCAAGAGAGGTGCTTGCGCTTGCAGCCGAGGCCGCGGACCCGCTTGTTGCGGATGAAATGCTAAGGGAGCTGGCGGACCGGACCAGGATCAACGACAACATCCTGCGGCAGGAGTTTGCGAAAATAAAAGGAAAGACGGCCGGCAATAATCAGCCCGCCCCGTCCGCCCCCAAAGCGGCGAAGCATCATGAGGAATACCTGCTTCTGAGCGCGATGATAGCCGTCCCTGATAAGGCCGCGGACATATTGTCGAGAATCGGGCTTGACGAAATCCACGACAAAACCATTGCCTCAATATTCAGGAAGATTTCTTCGGCAGACAGGGGCGCGGATATCCTGTCCATACTGGAAGACGGACCTCCGGAGGAAAGGGAGCTGGTTACCCGATTATCCGTAGAGCCGGGTTTCGACCTTGAACATATCGACAGAAATATAGATGATTGCATAAGAAAGATAGACAAGAGGGACATGGAAGAGGAAAGGCGTCAGGCCGAAATGTCGGGCGACCTCAAGCTCATGAACGATCTGCTTATGAAAAAGAAAAGATTCATAGAAGGAGCAAGATGATAAAGGATCGGGAAGATTTTTACGACGATTATGACGATGAAAACGGGGCTGAGCGGGAGCCGGATGCGTACGAGCAGGATTTCGACGACGCGGTCCAGACCGAAGAAAAAAAATCCGAAAGCATCCTGTGGGACGGCGAGCACGATCCTATAAAGATTTATCTGAGGGAGATGGGCGTGGTCCCTCTGCTGACGCGGGAGGGCGAGACCGAGATAGCCAAGCGGATAGAAGAGGAAAAGGAAAAGATAGCCAGGATAATTTTCTCATTCCCCTTTGCCCTGAAGAAGGTCATCGATCTCGGCAATATTGTAGGCACGGGCGACGCTCCGCTTGAAGATATAATTGTCAACGGCGAACATGAAATAGAGGAAGACCTGCTGTTCGAACGGAAGAAATTTTACGACACCACCCTTTTACTCGTGCCGCTTTATGAGGAGAGGAAAAAGCTCATGTCGCGGCAAAAGGGCTCAACAGCAGCGGACGGGAAAAAGACGGCCGCAGCCCTTGAGGACAATATGACCGGGATAGTTGAGCTCATACGCAAACTGCACCTGAAGGACGAGGTTGTGGAGGCGCTATCCGGTGAGCTGGGCAGGAGGGAGAATTGTGCGGTTATGGGCGGCGCAGAGCTGAAAAAGAAGCTCAAGGTAATCGCGTCCGGCGAAAAGAGGATCATGGAGGCAAAGAATGCGCTTATCGAGGCGAACCTCAGGCTTGTAATAAGCATAGTTAAGAAATATCTTGGGAGGGGAGTGAGTTTTTCCGACCTGATCCAGGAGGGCAATGTGGGCCTGATGAGGGCGGTGGACAAGTTCGAGTACAGGCGCGGTTATAAATTCAGCACCTATGCCACCTGGTGGATAAGACAGGCCATAACAAGGGCCATTGCGGACCAGTCCAGGACGATCAGGATCCCTGTGCATATGGTTGAGGCTGTGAACAGGATGACAAAGGCTGTCAAGGAACTGGTCCAGGAGAAGGGAAGGGAGCCCCAGCCTGAAGAGACCGCGGAAAAGCTGAACGTGCCGGTTGAAAAGGTGAGGGCGATGATGAAAATCTCGAGGGAGCCGATCTCCCTGGAGACCCCTGTGGGGGAAGACGAGGGCAGCCAGATAAGCGATTTCATAGAAGACAAATCGACCCTTTCCCCGCTTGAGCTGGCGATTCACGGCGACATGAAGAAGAATATCGAAAGGGCGCTTGCCTCGCTGACGCCGAGGGAGCAGAGCATCATAAGAAAGAGATTCGGGCTTGGCGAGGATGTGCCCCATACGCTCGAAGAGGTCGGGATGGAGTTTGACGTGACGAGGGAGAGGGTAAGGCAGATAGAGATGAAGGCCATAAGGAAACTGCGCCACCCCTCGCGCAGCAGATGGCTCAGGACATTCGTCGAAAAACCGTAAAACAGCCTGAACTCAGCTCACAGTTCAGACACCTCTCTTTTATTTTCTGCCTGCGGGAAGAACAGCAAAACGACCATATTGAGAAAAATGTTCATCAAAGGCATTGGTTAGTCCGAGACGTTCCATGACTGTAAAAAATGGTATAAAATAGGGGCCCTCCTATTTCACGGCCTATTTTAGCCGATCAATCCAGTAGTCCGGTTGCCGATGTGAGTGTGCAAATGCAAGAACAACTATCTTATTCTCCTGGATGGAGTAAAGAATCTTGTAGGGAAATTTGTGCACCAGGTAACGACGAATTTCTCCGCGTTCTATAGGCCAAGCTTGCGGGTATTGTCTAATGCTGAGCAGTGAATGCTTTATCTGCGCTTCAAAATAAGCGCCTATTCCAGGATGCTCCATTTCATAGAATTCCTTAGCGTCAATAAATTCCTGTTTAGCAACTTCTATAATCTCCAGGAACATGACTATTTTACTGAAAACATATCCTCGAAAGAGATTGTTTTAATTTTTCCGGCCTTATATGCTTTTAATCTTTTTTCCGCCTCATTAATCCAAATTTTTTCAATTTTCGGGTCCGGGATATCGAGGCTCTTCAGCAGGGCTTCTATAACAAGAGATTTTTCAGCCGGTTTGAGAGTCAAGGCTTGTGAAATAATGGTTTTTGTCGACGGCATATTGTCACCCTCACAGGTATTGTTTTGATATACGAATTTTACCATGTCGGCATATTTTTTTCTGAGGGTCGCCGGTAAGCGGCCATTGACTCAGTAATATGGGACCAAAACAGGGACACAGCCGAATGGCGCTAACTTAAGCGCTATTTCCAATCTTATCATGACTATATCCTTACATTCTGTCATTCCACGGCTTGACCGGGGAATCTAGTCTTTTGGCCCGTGGATGCTCCGATCAAGTCGAAGTATCTACATCGGAGAATGGTAACCGAAGAAAGGAAGCGCAAAAGAACCCCCTCTTGCGCTATGGATTATTTTTGGCTCTTGACAGGGTGGCCTTTAATGGGTGAGCCTGTCTGCTCTAGTGCGCGTGACTATATGGCTTGATTTTGAGCAGTGTTTCAGCCATTTCATCCCTTGCAACCGATAGATCGTGGTCAATTTGCAACCGCTCCCAAAATCCGTCACTCAGGCCGAAAAAACGGGACAGTCTAAGCCCTGTGTCCGTAGTGATCGCCCTTTTGCCGCTGACAATCTCCCCGATGCGCCTTTGCGGCACGCCAATTTCTTTTGCAAGGCGATACTGCGTAAGTCCCATCGGAGCCAAAAACTCTTCAAGAAGTATCTCTCCCGGTGTGGGATAAGGCACCTGTCTCTTTCTCATGTAACCTCCTCAATGGTAATCAACAATCTCTACATCAACGGCGCTTCCGCCCTTGAACTTAAAACAAATCCGCCATTGATCGTTAATGCGAACGCTCCATTGTCCGTGACTCTCATCGTAAATTTGTGAACGATAACATTATAGACCTCATTTCCTCAAATGGTTACTAAATCTCTGCACCATAATACGATAAATAGGCGTTTTTTTTGTGTTAACTACTGGACATCTGTTTAACAATGGTGCTACTATTTATATAAATAGTTTGATATGGAGTATAATATGAGTGAGAACTCAACTGAAAGCAGGCAAGAACGCTTTATCCGTGTGGCATCCAAGAGAACTGACGAACTGATAGATAAAATCAGGATTTTAGGGAACTGTTCGAACAAAAGCTCCTACGAGTATACAGATGACCAGGTAAGTAAGATCTTTTCAGCTATAGAGAAAGAGCTTATCGCGACAAAGACAAAATTCCGGAAAGGGAAAAAACAGAGGTTCCGTCTATGAAAAAAGAAAAGAAACCTATAAGTTCCAAGGAAGCGCTCCTCTGTGTACTACGTACAATCCTTTCGCAAAACAAGCAGTCCATTCAGTATGAGGATCTTATTATAGAAGCCCATAAGCGTTACCCTGGGCCTCTCTCGATTAAAGGGTACCCAAAACACCCGGATTCTGAGGTGGTCAGTAAACGCTTGTATGACCTCAAGAGAGATGGTGATATCACAATTCAAAAAAGATATATTTACCTGACGGAAAAGGGCAAGGTTCGCGCTGACAGTCTGCTCCAGGTGCCAGCAGCGGAAGTGTCGGGGAATCCCAAGTTGAGCAGGGATGTTCTTACAGAGATTGACCGGATAAAAAAGACAGAAGTATACCATCTCTTTTTAAAGGAAAGGTTGACCGAAATTGTGGATACGGATCTCTTTTCCTATCTGGGGACAAACGTAAGGGCGGATAGTACGCTGTTCAAGGGTCGGCTGAAGACGATAGAACATGTGATTAAAGCTGTGAGTATCGACAATAAATACAGCAAGATAGTAGCGCTTCATGGCTACTTAATTGAACGATTCAAAGATACTATCAGCTTAATGAAAGGGGATCGACAGTGAACGCAATAGATACCATACCCGTAATAGACGAGGAAAAAAATGTATTTGATGACCATTTGCTGGACGTCATAGGGAACGAATTCAGGTTCAGCCACGAAAAAGGTTTGTCAGAATGGCTTAAAAATGCGGCTGATGCATATTTGAGGGCTGATGTAGACGATTCAATGAGTAATGTATTCTTTCGGTTTAACGTTGGGACTGGCATTACCTTTGAGTGTATTGATTTCGTGGGCATGACTTCGGACAATATCAACAAAGCTCTGAAAAGATGGGGCGATCCTGAGGCCGCCAAGGCAGGGACGAGTAAGAAAACGTTTGGTGGGCACGGGAACGGCGGTAAATTCTATATGCGCCAGATGTTCAAGAACGCTTATTTCATAACCTACAGGAAGGGCAAAATCAATGTGTTCGGTTTTAATGAGCACCGGAAATACGGTTTTGCCAAGGGATTCAAAGACAAGGAAATGTCTCCCGAGCAAGCCCTGAAATATGCTGATATCCATAGCATCCCTTTTCCTCCTGGTATTAAAAAAGCGATCCTCGACCAAAAGACTGGTTTTACGGTTGCGCGAGGCTTACACCCGGATCAGATGAGACGCAAGTTTAATATAGAAAAATTCTGCGATAGATTTAGGCACTATCCCCAGTCTCGCATTATTCTCAAGCACAAACCGGTGACGGTTATTTATAACGGGGAGGTCTTCGTGCAACGCCTCCTGCCGGAGAACATTCCCGCTATGCCCGGGTTTGAAACCCCGGTAGAGATAATGGTACCCGCAACGCTTACATGGGAGGAACATGGAGAACCTGAGACGGTCAGGCTTTCGGACGAAACACATCCACAGGGGAAACTGATCCTTTTCACCTCCGCAGACCCATTGTCCCGCAACGGCAGACTTGCGGACCTCAACTGCATCGACATTATAGGGGAGATCGGGGTGATCGCCTCCTATCACATCCACGAGCTAGGGTTTGTCCGGCTGCTATCCTCTGGCGAATTTATTTACGGAGAATGCAAATGCACAATATTTGAAGACCCAAAAGACGACTGCGTGACTAACGAGTCTGTAGAAAAAGTCATTTTTGATTTATGGTTCTGTTCATTTTATGTTCTCATATATTCGATCTGCCGGATTACTGTGCCGGGTTGGTTTTAACTTCGGTTATTGATATTAACCTTGATC
>Ga0334722_10000106_pt1 | contig 121102 bp, 121 predicted proteins | sample C3_bottom_MG_FD_207210 | JGI IMG/M metagenome (GOLD analysis project Ga0334722, IMG submission 207210) | Sediment microbial communities from Yellowstone Lake, YNP, Wyoming, USA - C3_bottom | ecosystem: Environmental > Aquatic > Freshwater > Lake > Sediment | place: USA: Wyoming | collected...
ATGAAAAGCATATCCGTGCGCAATCGACGATCGTGGATAAAAGCAACCCGGGCTGTTCTGGTCTTTATACATAACCGTGTTTTCTGTACGGATGTGCTTTTTATCCGTACAGAAAACACGGTTGGCGCGCGGAGCGCGCAATGGTTGATTACCGACATGGGTAGATAGCGGGCAATACTTCGAAACGCGGCGCCCGATCTTGCATAAAACCCACTCAATCCGTCCGTGGCCTGGCTATTTCGCTTCAATCCACCAAGTGGCGCGCTTCGGCGACATGGCCGCGATAGAAATCGAAAATATGCTTCATTGCCTGCTGCATGGTGACTTTGGGCCGCCAGGCGAGGTCCTGGCAGGTATTGGTGATTTTCGGCACGCGGTTCTGCACGTCCTGGTAGCCCTTGCCGTAATACTGCGCCGAGCTGGTCTTGATCAGTTTCACCTTTTTCGCATGGCTGCGATACTCGGGATATTCGAGCGCCAGCGCCAGCATCATTTCGGCGAGTTCCCTGACCGAGTAATTGTTTTTCGGGTTGCCGATGTTGTAAATCTTGCCGCTGGCCACGCCGGCCGGGTTGTCGATGATCTTGAGCAGCGCGTCGATGCCGTCGTCGATATAGGTGAAGGCGCGCTTCTGCGTGCCGCCGTCCACCAGTTTGATGTTTTCGCCGCGCACGATATGGCCGAGGAACTGGGTGATCACGCGCGAACTGCCTTCCTTCGGGGTGTTGATCGAGTCCAGTCCGGAGCCGATCCAGTTGAACGGCCGGAACAGCGTGTAGTCCAGGCCCTGTTCCATGCCGTAGGCGTGGATCACCCGGTCCATCAACTGCTTGGCGCAGGAATAGATCCAGCGCGGCTTGTTGATCGGGCCCAGCACCAGTTCGGAGGAGTCCGGATCGAACTCGCCGTCGCGGCACATGCCGTAGACTTCCGAGGTCGAGGGGAAGACCACCCGCTTCTTGTACTTGACCGCGGACCGGATGATGGGCAGGTTGGCTTCGAAGTCGAGCTCGAACACCCGCAACGGCGCCTTCACATAGGTTGCCGGTGTGGCGATCGCCACCAGCGGCAGGACCGTGTCGCATTTGCGCACGTGGTATTCGATCCATTCCTTGTTGATGGTGATGTCACCCTCGAAGAAATGGAAGCGCTTCTCGTCCATGAGGTCGGAGATGCGCTCGGTCTGCATGTCCATGCCGTAGACTTCCCAGTCGGTCTTGGCGATGATGCGCTTGGTCAGATGGTGGCCGATGAAGCCGTTGACGCCGAGTATCAGGATTTTTTTCATTTGATCACGCGAAAGTAATTTTGTTGGTGTAGGCCCCGGGATCGAGCGTGCCGCCGCTGTCGCCATTCGTGTCGAGTTCCAGCACGCGCAGCACCCCGCCATCGCCGCAATCGGCGAAGAAGTAGCCGTCCTCGAAATATAACCCAGGTGCGCCCTCCCTAGGGCGTCTATTTGGCTCCAGCCGGGTGCGCAGTATGCGCATCGACCTGTCGCCTATCCGGGTAAACGCTCCGGGATAGGGCGGGGCGACGCCGCGCACCAGGTTGTGCACCTCGCGTGCGCTCCGGGTCCAATCGATGCGGCCGTCTTCGGGCTTGCGCCCGCCGAAATAGCCGCCCAGGCGCAAGTCCTGCGGCAGGGTGCGCGCGCTGCCCGAGATCAGTCCCGGCAGGGCGCGCGCGAGCACCTGTTCGGCCGCGGCGGTGACCTTGCCGAACACTTCGGCCGCGGTGTCATCCGGCCCGATAGGCACGGCCTGCTGGTCGACGATGCCGCCCGCATCCGGTTTTTCCACCATCCGGTGCAGGGTGGCGCCGGTCTCGCTCTCGCCCATGATCACGGCCCAGTTGACCGGCACGCGCCCGCGGTATTTGGGCAGCAGCGAGCCGTGCATGTTGTAGGCGCCGCGCCGGGGCAGGGTGAGCAATTCCGGCCCGAGCATGTTGCGATAGTAGAACGAGAACAGGAAATCGGGCGCCAGCGCCCGGATCCGTGCGACCACGGCGGGATCGTTCGCATCCGCGGGCTTGATCACGGGCAGGGCGCGCGCGAGCGCGAGCTGTTCCACGCTGTCGAACCAGATGGTCTCTTTCGGGTTGTTCTCGTGGGTCACCACCAGCGCCACCCGCATGCCCTGGGCGAGCAGCACGGAAAGGCAGCGCACGCCGACATTGTGATAGGCAAAGACTACGGCCGAAGTCATCTGGAGGCTGGCGCTGGTTTGCTCGGGTCTTGGCGGCGCAGGGCGGATGGCCTCTCAGCCCGGGCCGCTTTCCCGCTGCGCCGCGGCGGTCGCGGGGCGCAGCAGCACCGCGGTATCCTCGCCTTGCTCGAGCACTGCCTGGATCAGATAGCGCGGCCGCTGGCGCACCTGCTGCGAAATGCGCCCGACGTATTCGCCCAAGAGGCCGATGCCGAACAGGGCGATGCCGAGCAGGAAGAACACGATGCCGAACAGGGTGAACACGCCCTCCGCCTCGGGCCCGACGAGCAGCCGCCGCACCGCAAGGTAGCCCACGAACAGGATGGAAAGCAGGGAAATCAGCATGCCGGCGAGTGAGTACATCTGCAGCGGCACCAGCGAAAAAGCGGTCATCAGATCGAAGTTGAGCCGGATCAGCTGATACAGCGAATACTTTGATTCGCCCGCCGCGCGCTCCTCGTGTTCGACCTCGATTTCGACCGGGCGCTGGGCGAAGGTGTAGGCGAGCGCGGGAATATAGGTGCTGATCTCGCGGCAGCTGTTGATGGCCTCGACGATTTCGCGGCTGTAGGCGCGCAGCATGCAGCCCTGGTCGGTCATGCGGATGCGCGTAATGCGCTCGCGCACCAGGTTCATCGCCTTGGACGCGATGTGGCGGAAGGCGCTGTCCTGGCGACTGCGCCGTATGCTGCCGACATAGTCGTGGCCTTCGTTCATCTTGGCGACGAGACGGCCGATTTCCTCGGGCGGATTCTGCAGGTCGGCGTCCAGGGTGACGATGCGCCGGCCGCGCACTTTCTCGAAGCCGGCCATGATCGCCATGTGCTGGCCGAAATTGCCGTTGAACAGGATCACGCGCGTGACATCCGGCCGCCGCTGGAATTGCTCGCGCAAGATCGCCGCGGAGCCGTCGCGGCTACCGTCGTTGACGAACAGGATTTCGTAGGGGATGTGCAAGGCGTCCAGCGCCGGGTACAGGCGCGCGAACAGGGTCGCGAGGCCTTGCTCCTCGTTGTAGACCGGGATCACCACCGAGAGCTCGATGTTCATTTTCCGATGCTCATTGTTTTGCATCCCGGATGATCTCGGCTACCGCCGTGCAGACGCGGTCGACGTCGGTGTCGGCCATGGCGGGGAACAGCGGCAGCGTCACCGTGGATGCGCCGATGCGCTCGGCCTGCGGAAAGTCGCCCGGATTGTAGCCGAGTTTGCGGTACAGGCCGAACAGGTGCATCGCCGGATAGTGCACCCCGGTGCCGATGCCGCGCTGGTGCATCGCCTGGAGGAAGCCGCCGCGGTCTATGCGCATGGTTTCCAGCGGCAGCAACACCTGGAACATATGCCAGTTGCAATTCGCGTAGTCTTCCAGCGGCAGCCCGCAACCCGAACTCCGGTCGAAGCGCTCGAAATAGCGCCGCGCGAGCGCGCGGCGCCGCGCGGTGAACGCCTCCAGGTATTTCATCTGTCCCAGGCCGATGCGCGCCGCGACATCGGTCAGATTGTGTTTGCCACCCGCAACCTCGACTTCCTGGCCGCCGTCGGGGAGGCGCACCACGCCCTGCAGGCGCAGTCGGGTGCACAGATCGGTTTCGGCTGCGTCGCTCAACACCAGGCAGCCGCCCTCGGCGGTGGTGATGTTCTTGTTGGCGTGGAAGCTGATCGCCACCAGGTCGCCGAAACTGCCGATCGGCCGGCCGCGCCAGCTGGCGCCCATGCTCTGCGCAGCGTCCTCGATCACGCGCAGTCCGTGTTTCTGCGCCAGTTGATACAGCCGGTCGCGGTCCACCGGCAGGCCCGCCATGTCCACCGGAAGCAGGGCGCGGGTCCTGGGGGTGATGGCGGCTGCGATGCGTTCCAGGTCGATGTTGCGCGTGACCGCATCGACGTCGACGAATACCGGCCTCGCGCCTGCGCGCAGGATCACATTGGCCGTGGCCACCCAGGACAGCGGTGTGGTGATGACTTCGTCGCCGGGTTCGACGCCGGCGACCGTCAGGGCGATTTCCAGTGCCCCGGTGGCCGAACTCATCGCTCGCACCGGCCGGCCGCCGAAATACTGCGACAGCTCCTGCTCCAGCTCTTTGACGCAGGGGCCGCTGGTGATCCAGCCGGAGCGCAGCACTTCGACAACGCCCGCAATGGTTTCCTCGTCGATCGCGGGCCGGGTGAAGGGCAGGTAGTCCATCAGGAGCGCGCGACTATGTAGACGCCGATGATGATTACGCCGATGCCGGTGAGCCGCGTCAGGCTGACCGCCTCGCCGAACAGATACCAGGCCGCCACGGCGTTGAGCACATAGCCTATCGACAGCATCGGATAGGCGATGGAGACCTCGACCCTCGAGAGGCCCATGATCCATACCACCAGGCTCACCACGTAGCAGAGCATGCCGCCCATGATGTGCGGCTCGAGCGCGAGCTTCATGCCCACCGGGACGATGTTGCCGGCGTTGAATTCGAAATGTCCCACTGCGTTGGTGCCCGCCTTGAGCAGCAGCTGCGCCGTGGCGTTGAGAAACACGCCCAGCATCAGAAACGAGAAACTGACGGCGTTCATGGGTTTGCGGCCGGGCGCCGGGCGACAATGACGCGGCGTGTGTCGCGGGCCACGAGGCGCATCGTGAGGCCTTTGGCGTTCAGGCTGTCATAAGTGTTGGGCGACATCAGCGCCAGCGCCTCGCCGCCTGATTCCCAGATGTTCTCGAACAGTGCGACGTTGGGGATGAATTTCTCCGGTTCCTGCGCGATGCCGAAACCCAGCTCGTCCTTGTACGACACCATGGTCGTGGGGCGCCGCAGATAGAACTGCAGCGACTGGTCGTAGGTATCGACGCTGTAAAAGGGCATGCCGGGTTTCAACTCAGGCTTGATTTTCTGGGCGATATAATACGCGGAATTGGCCCGCGACAGGCTTTCATGGCCGCTCAAGACGAGCTGCGCGAACGCGAGGCCGGTGCCGGCCAGAACGGCGAGCGCCGCAGCGGTCTTGCCGCGCCACGCCAGCCAGGCGCAGGCGGCGGCGCCTGCAATCTGCAGCACGCCGGCTGCGATCAGCCAATCGGCGTAATCGTGGAACAGTTCGACCGGCACTTCGCGGCTGGCGTAACGCTCTATGCCCGGCAGCAGTGCGAGCAGGGCGATGCCCGCCAGCGCGGCGGGCAGCGTCTGCCAGGCGAGCGCGAGCGCGCCGAGCCGGGCCAGGCGCGCGCCGGTGAGCAGCGCCAGCGCCGGGAACATCGGGAGGATGTAGGACACCAGCTTGGAACTGGACGCGGAGAAAAACACGAATACCACGGCGGCCCACAGGAGCAGAAAGCGCTGCACCTGGAAGCGCTGTTGCGGCTCGCGCTTCCAGGCGCGCGCCAAGGCGTCGATCAGCGTGACGGTCCAGGGGAGCATGCCGGCGAGCAGCACCGGAATGAAATAGTAGGGCGGTTGATAGCGTCCGTGCTGCTTGGTCAGGAAGCGCTCGAAATGCTCGTGGATGAAAAAAAAGCGAAAGAACTCCGGATTGGCGCGCGACACCGCGATGAACCAGGGCAGGGTCAGCGCCAGCAACAGCACGATCCCGGTGGCGAGGTGCAGGCGGCCGGCCAGCCGCCAGTCGCGCTCGACCAGGATATAGAGGACCAGCGCGGCGCCGGGGAGCGCCAGGCCGATCAGCCCTTTGGACAGCACCGCCAGCGCGAGCGCGGCCCAGGCGGCGAGCATCCAGCGTTCGCGCGCGCGCGCGCCGGCGCTGTCGTGCTGGGCGAGCACGAAGGCGCACACCGCCGCGGCGAGGAAAAAGCTCACGCCCATGTCTAGCGTATTGATATGCCCGATCAACACCCACAGCAGGCTGGAACCCAGCACCAGCGCGGCATACCATCCGGCCGCGGGGCCGAACAGCCGGCGTCCGGTGAAAAACACCATGCATACGCTGAGAAAACCGGTGAGCGCGCTCCACAGCCTGGCGGTCCATTGATGCTCGCCGAACAGGGTATAGGCCGCCGCCGTCGCCCAGTACTGCAGCGCGGGCTTTTCGAAATACTTGATGTCGTTCAGGCGCGGCGTGGTCCAGTCGCCGCTGGCGACCATTTCGCGCGGGATTTCGGCGTAGCGCCCCTCGTCCGGATTGACCAGCTTGCGGTATTCGAGGTTGGAGAACCAGATCGCCGCGAAGGCGAGCAGCAGCAGGATCGCCAGGCGCCTAGTCATTCAGTCGGCCTATAAGTCATGAGATGACAGCTATGGCAACAATTTCAAAACAAGGTGAATCAGCATGCGCGGGGGATATACAAGGGGGGCGCGCCCCCCTTGTTCGTTTGGCAGGGTTTTCCCCGGCCGGAGACGCCATGTTTGCGTCGTGACTGAATATATGGGTCTTCAACTGAACAGCAGCGCCGCTGCGACCTTGCGTTCCTCGGCCGCCAGGATATTGTAGGTGCGGCAGGCGGCCTGGATATCCATCACCTCGAGGCCGATGCGCGCTTCGATCAGTGCGCGGGTCAGCTCCGGCCGCGGAAAGCGCAGGCGCGCGCCGGTGCCGAGCAGCACGATTTCAGGCCCGAGCGCGGCGAGCTGGGCGAAATCCGCGGCCGTCAATTGGTCGAACCCGGCCGGCTGCCAGTCGCTCACGATGCGCTCCGGCAGCACCACCAGGTTGTGCCCGTAGCGCTGGCCGTTGACCATGACATAGCCTTCACCGTAGCCGGTGAACGCGTTGATGCCTGAAATGTTGTCGAGATGGAGCTTCAAGGGAGGGCCCAAATAGGCTAAAATTATAAACTTTTTCAGCACTTACCGCGAGGTTGCGCTGCACCAAATGAGAGAATTTGCACGAATCAGCCGCCTGCCCTTGTATGTCTTCAACATCACCAATGAGTTGAAGATGGCGGCCCGTCGCGCCGGCGAGGACATCATCGACATGAGCATGGGCAACCCGGACGGGCCCACGCCCAAGCACATCGTCGACAAGCTGGTGGAGGCGGCGCAGCGCACCGACACCCACGGCTATTCCGTGTCCAAGGGTATACCGCGCCTGCGCCGCGCCATTACCGGATGGTACCAGCGGCGCTACGGCGTGGAGTTCGATCCGGACACCGAGGCCATCGTCACCATCGGTTCGAAAGAAGGTCTGGCGCACCTGATGCTCGCCACGCTCGATCGTGGCGACACGGTGCTGGTGCCCAATCCGAGCTACCCGATCCATATCTACGGCGCGATCATCGCCGGCGCCGACATCCGCTCGGTGCGCATGACCCCGGGCGTCGATTTCTTCGCCGAGACCGAGCGCGCGATCCGCGAGCTGATCCCGAAGCCGAAAATGCTGGTGATCGGTTTTCCGTCGAACCCGACGGCGATGTGCGTCGAGCTGGAATTCTTCGAGCGCGTGATCGCGCTCGCGAAGGCGCACGACATCATGGTGGTGCACGACCTCGCCTATGCCGACATCACCTTCGACGGCTGGAAGGCGCCCTCCATCATGCAGGTGCCGGGCGCGCGCGACGTGGCGGTGGAATTCTTCACCATGTCCAAAAGCTACAACATGGCCGGCTGGCGCGTCGGTTTCATGGTCGGCAACAAGGACCTGGTGCACGCGCTCGCGCGCATCAAGAGCTATCACGACTACGGCACTTTCGCGCCGATCCAGGTGGCATCGATTGTCGCGCTCGAGGGGCCGCAGGACTGCGTGGAGGAAATCCGCCTCAAGTACCAGAAGCGGCGCGATGTCATGGTGAAGGGGCTGCACGAAATGGGCTGGATGGTGGCGAATCCCAAGGCGTCGATGTACATCTGGGCCAAGATCCCGGATCACTACCGCGGCATGGGCTCGCTCGAATTTTCGAAAAAAATACTCACCGAGGCCAAGGTGGCGGTGTCGCCGGGCATCGGTTTCGGCGACTACGGCGACGACCACGTCCGCATTGCATTGATCGAGAACGAATCGAGAAGCCGCCAGGCGCTGCGCGGCATCAAGGACATGTTCAAGAAGGACGGACTCGTGCCTGCCCCCGCGGCGGCGGCGGCTTAAGACCGTAGAGTCGAAGACCATGCTCAAACCGATCAGAAAATCCTCCAAGCTCGCCGATGTCTGCTACGACATCCGCGGACCGGTGCTCGCGCGCGCGCGGCAGATGGAGGAGGAAGGCCACCGCATCCTCAAGCTGAACATCGGCAATCTCGCGCCGTTCGGCTTCGATGCGCCCGACGAGATGCGCCACGACGTGATCGTGAACCTGTCGAACGCCTCCGGCTACACCGACTCCAAGGGACTGTTCGCGGCACGCAAGGCGATCATGCATTACGCGCAGCAAAAGCGCATCGCCGGCGTCGGGCTCGACGACATCATCATCGGCAACGGCGTCTCCGAGCTGATCGTCATGGCGATGCAGGGGCTGCTCGACGACGGCGACGACGTGCTGGTGCCCGCGCCCGACTATCCGCTGTGGACGGCGGCGGTGCGCCTGGCGGGCGGAATGCCGCTGCACTACCGCTGCGACGAGAGCAACGGCTGGCTGCCGGATCTCGCCGACATCCGCGCCAAGATCACCCGGCGCACGCGCGCGATCGTGATCATCAACCCGAACAATCCGACCGGCGCGCTCTACCCCGACGACCTGCTGCGCGAATTGGTGGAAATCGCACGCAAGCATCAACTCATCGTCTATGCCGACGAGGTCTACGACAAGATGCTCTACGACGGCGCGACGCACACCTCGATCGCCTCGCTCGCCGACGACCTGCTGTTCGTCACCTTCAACGGGCTGTCCAAGAACTACCGCGCCTGCGGTTACCGCACCGGCTGGATGATCGTGTCCGGCGAGAAGCGCCACGCCGAGGACTATATCGAAGGGCTCGACATCCTCGCCTCGATGCGCCTGTGCGCGAACGTGCCCGGCCAGTATGCGGTGCAGACGGCGCTGGGCGGCTACCAGAGCATCAACGACCTGGTCGCGCCGGCCGGACGGCTGTGCCGCCAGCGCGACCTCGCCTGGGAACTGATCACCGCGATTCCCGGCGTTTCCTGCGTCAAGCCGAAAGCCGCGCTGTACCTGTTCCCGTGCCTGGACGCGAAAATGTATCCGATCAAGGACGACCAGGAGTTCGTGCTCGGACTGCTCGAAGAGGAAAAGGTTCTGGTGGTGCAGGGCAGCGGCTTCAACTGGCCGCGGCCGGATCACTTTCGCCTGGTCTTCCTGCCCAACAGCGACGATCTCACCGAGGCGATCGGGCGCATCGCGCGCTTCCTGGACGTCTACCGCAGGCGGCACACATGAGACGGCTGCCGGCCCGTGCTGCCTGAGGGCGGCGCTGCATCCACCCTACCCATAGCGTAAAGAGAACTGCCAGACATGAATCCCATCAGCGTTGGACTGCTCGGCATCGGCACCGTCGGCGGCGGCACCTGGAACGTGCTATTGCGCAACCAGGAAGAGATCACGCGCCGCGCCGGACGCGGCATTCGCATCACCAAGGTCGCCGACCAGGACCTCGCGCGGGCGAAGCAACTGGTCGGCGACAAGGCCGCGGTCACCGCCGACGCCTGGGAGGTGGTGAACGATCCGGACATCGATATCGTGGTCGAGCTGATCGGCGGCTATGGCATCGCGCGCAAACTGGTGCTGCAGGCGATCGCCAACGGCAAGCATGTGGTCACCGCGAACAAGGCGCTGCTCGCGACCCACGGCAACGAGATCTTCGCCGCGGCGCAGGACCAAGGGGTGATGGTGGCGTTCGAGGGCGCAGTGGCCGGCGGCATCCCGATCATCAAGGCCCTGCGCGAAGGCCTCACCGCCAATCGTATCGAATGGATCGCGGGCATCATCAACGGGACCTCGAACTTCATCCTGTCGGAAATGCGCGACAAGGGCCTCGCCTTCGACGCCGTGCTGAAGGAGGCGCAGCGCCTGGGCTATGCCGAGGCCGACCCGACCTTCGACATCGAGGGCATCGACGCCGCGCACAAGCTCACCATCATGTCGGCGATCGCCTTCGGCATCCCGATGCAATTCGAGAAAGCCTATACCGAGGGCATCTCCAGCCTCACCCAGGATGACATCCGCTACGCCGAACAGCTCGGCTACCGGATCAAGCTCTTGGGCATCACGCGCCGCACGCCCGAAGGCATAGAACTGCGGGTGCACCCGACCCTGATCCCGGCGCGGCGCCTGATCGCCAATGTCGAGGGGGTGATGAACGCCATCGTAGTGAAAGGCGATGCCGTCGGCGCGACGCTGTACTACGGCGCCGGCGCCGGCGCCGAGCCGACCGCGAGCGCGGTGGTGGCGGACCTGGTCGATGTGACGCGCATGCATACCGCCGATCCGGAGCACCGCGTGCCGCACCTGGCGTTCCAGCCTGACCAGTTGTCCGACGTCCCGATCCTGCCGATGACGGAAGTGATCACGTCCTACTATATGCGCATGCGCGTGGTGGACCGTCCCGGCGTGCTGGCCGATATCACCCGCATCCTCGCCGACCGCGGCGTATCCATCGACGCCATGGTGCAGAAAGAGCCTTCCGAGGGCGAGGAGCAGGTGGATATCATCATGCTCACCCACGAGACGCGCGAGAAGCAGATCAACGCCGCCATCGGCGCGATCGAGAACCTTCCCGTGGTGACCGGAAAAGTCATCCGCATCCGCCTGGAAGAACTCGGAAAGCACTAGCCGGATGCGCTACATTTCGACCCGCGGCGGCATGGCGCCGCAAACGTTCACCCAGATCCTGCTCGGCGGCTTGTGCCCGGACGGAGGCCTCGCCATGCCGGAGAGCGCGCCGCGCGTGACTCCGGCCGAACTCGCCGCCTGGCGCGGCCTGTCCTACGCCGAACTGGCCTACGCGGTATTGCGCAAGTTCTGCGACGACATTCCCGCAGCGGACCTGAATGCCCTGTGCGCCAAGACTTACACCAAGGCGGTGTTCCGCACCGAGGCGATCACGCCCGTGAAGACGCTGGAGCCGGGGCTGCACATCCTCGGACTGTCCAACGGGCCGACGCTCGCGTTCAAGGACATGGCGATGCAGCTGCTCGGCAACCTGTTCGAGTACGTGCTGGCGAAAAGCGGCGCGCGCATCAATATCCTCGGCGCGACCTCGGGCGACACCGGTTCCTCGGCCGAATACGCGCTGCGGGGGAAACGCGGCGTCAACGTGTTCATGCTTTCGCCGCTGGGCAAGATGAGCCCGTTCCAGACGGCGCAGATGTTTTCCCTGCAGGATGCGAACATATTCAACATCGCCGTGCGCGGCGTGTTCGACGATTGCCAGGACATGGTCAAGGCGGTGAACAACGATAGCGCGTTCAAGGAACGCCAGCGCATCGGCGCGGTGAACTCGATCAACTGGGCGCGGGTCGCGGCGCAAATCGTGTATTACTTCCGCGGCTATTTCGCCGTGACCAAATCCAACGACGAAGAGGTCGCGTTCGCCGTGCCCTCGGGCAATTTCGGCAACATCTGCGCCGGCCACATCGCGCGCATGATGGGCCTGCCGATCGCGCGTCTCGTCCTTGCCACCAACGAGAACGATGTGCTGGACGAATTCTTCCGCAGCGGGCGTTACCGCGTGCGCCCGTCCGCCCAGGTGGCGCAGACCTCCAGCCCGTCGATGGACATTTCCAAGGCGTCCAATTTCGAGCGCTTCGCGTTCGACCTCGTCGGGCGCGACTCCGGCATGGTGAAACGGCTATGGAGCAAGGTCGATGCGGGCGGCGAATTCGATCTCGCCGGCACGCCGTACTTCTCCAACATCAAGGAGTACGGCTTCGTGTCCGGCTCCAGCACCCACGCCGACCGCCTCGCGACCATCCGCCGCGTGTGGAAAGACTACGGCGTGATGATCGACACGCATACCGCGGACGGGATCAAGGTCGGGCTGGAACACCGCCAGCCGGGCATACCGCTCGTTTGCCTCGAGACCGCGCTGCCAGTGAAATTTGCCGAGACCATACGCGAAGCGCTAGGGCGCGACCCGGACTATCCCGCGGGCTGCGAGAACCTGGAGTCGCTGCCGCAGCGGTTTGAGGTGATGGATGCGGATGCGGACGCGGTGAAGGCCTATATCGCGCGCCATACCGGGCTTTGAACTGTCGTCCGCAGGCGACAGTTCCGGCCCTGCGCATTGTCTTCGCGATGTCCAAGTCTTTGTCGTGAAACCGGATCTGTGCGTGGCATGGCGATTGCTTCCGTAGCAGGGTGCCGTATAGCCAAACGGCTGCGGACCCAAGGAGGACAGAACATGAACCGGAAATGCATCCAATGCCGAATAAGCGCGCAATCTGGCCGCAATTTTCTTCTATGTCTTGCCGCAAGCCTCTTGGCGTCGGCATGCGCCGTACCTCGCGTCGAAGCGCCGCGCGCCAGGTCCGAGAACCTTCCCGCGCCGACCGCTCCGGCGGCACCGGCACTGGATACCGTACCGGAGTCGTCTGCCCGAACCTTGGACGCATATAAGCAGGAGGTGGCGCGCTGGATCTATCGCAGCAGCGCGGAAAATCTGTTCCATGGCGCGCCGCCGCCGATGCTCAAATCCATTGTCGTACTCACGGTCACGGTCGACGCGCATGGGCAGCCCAAGCACGTCGCGGTGCAGCGTTCAAATGGTTACGGCGCACTCAATCAACTCGCGATGCAAAGCGTGAAGCGGGCGGCTCCGCTGCCGCGTCCAGGACGCAGCTTGATGCGCGGCGGTGTTGCCGAGTTTTCCGAAACCTGGTTATTCCGCGACGATGGGCGCTTCCAGATTCGCTCGCTCGCCCAGGTGCAGGCGCGAGGCGACGAATAGGTTCGCCACGCCCTGAAGCAAGGCAAAAAGGGTCAGAGACGAATTCCGAAAGGTGACGCTGCATGAAAGTCAATCCGTCTCTGATCCCGCTGGCTTGAAGCGTCATGAACTGCCCGGAAAGCCGCGCCACTGCTTGCGTTCCAGGCTTTTCCCGCCTATCAAAACTTTCAGTTTCAACGTGAATGCTCAGCGGCGCCGGCACGGCGTCCGCTACCGCTAAAGTTAGGCCGCTGTAAGCCTGACTTTGCTGACATTGCCTAGATCCACGTGCTGTTTGGCCTGCCACAGATCATGGTTGTATTGCATGGCCAGCCAACTCTCCGGAGAACGGCCGAGAGCTTTGGAAAGACGCAACGCCATTTCAGGGCTGATGCCACTGGCTCCGGTGAGAACGCGATTCAGGGTAGACGCGGCAACTCCGAGCTTTGCGGCCAATTCGCGGCCACTGAGCCCGTTCGGCTCCAAATAAACCTCGGTAATGAACTCACCGGGATGAGGCGGATTGTGCATAGCCATTAGTGGTAGTCCTCATATTGCAATACGAAGGCGTGCCCGTCTTTGAACTCGAACGTCAAGCGCCAGTTCCCATTCACCCACACGGACCAACGACGGGGTTCAAACCCTTTCAGCGGGTGCAGGCGAAACCCTGCAATGTCCATATCCTCTATGGACTGAGCAGTATCCAAAGCCGCCAAAAGCATGCGAAGTCGCTTGGCATGGTGTGGTTGGATTCCCGCTGTGCCTCCCGACGCAAAGAACTTTCCTAGGCCTTTGTGTCGGAACGATTGAATCATCTGATGATTATAGCGTGTTGCGCACCACGCAACAAGGCCTAACGAATTTCGGCCAGCTCGCAGAAAATCAAACAGGTCACAGCAGCCGCCGGGCGATCGCCTCGATCGCCTTCATGCCTTGACCAAACCGGGCGATGGCTTCGCGATGCGCTTCCAATTCGCTGTATGCGATAAACCGAACATTCAGGTCCGTGACCCGGCTGAAGGCCGGGCGCAGTAGCTGGTTCCGGACATCTCCCTCTCTTGCGTCCGGAGCGACGAGAAACAGCGCATGCGCTGGCTGGGCCGGCAAGCCCAGCGCCAGGTCCAACATCCGCACGATCCCAGAGTAAATGGACGTGGTGTGCTCAACCTCAAAGGCCGCTGCCACCTGCGCGGTCGCGGTTTCGATCCATAGGACATCAATCAAGCGCATTGCCTCGACGGCCGGCGAGTCCTCCATCGCTTCTGGAAGGCGATCGCGGCAACCGTCCGCCAAACGACCTCCAGCATATTGTCGGTTCCGGTCATTGCTCGCTACCCATACCTCAAAACCAAGGGCGCGCCCGAGGTCGCGCAACCATCCTTGGATTTCGGTATGAGTGAGGTCTTCCTCACGGGCAGCTCGCATAGCCTTGTTCGCTAAATCCGCCTCCTCGCGGACGTGCGCCAAGTCTGCTTCCCATCCCGCAAACACCGCTTCGTCGGGGGGCGGTGGCTTATAGCGGCCGGTGCCGATATCGAACAGCGCGCCTGCGACCGCCCCTAAATCGTTGGAAAGCACGTCTCGATATTTCTCATTCAACGCCAAAATGCCCCGACGCATGGCCAGGTACTCGCCCCAGCGCCCGAGCTTCACCTTCGCACCGCAAAGTGCGTTGTATCCCTTCACGATCGCAGTATTGAACGGCGGCACCAGAGTGGGATGCAGAAAATAGAGGAGGTTTGCCGCTGCCGGCCCCAGCCCTTTAATTGCTTTGCGATCTAGGGCCTGAATTGCGCCGATTACCTGGGCGTCAGCCGTGCAGCAAGCGCAGGTTTGGAGGAAGCGCGCGAACGCAAGCTGGTTCTCGCGGTTCTCGTAGATGTCGGGGATGCGGAGCTTGGGCTTCCACAGAAACGCGTGGTCCGCGCCTTTGAAGATTTGCCGCTGTTCCGCGATGGAGCCAACAACCGTCTCCAGCGAGGAACCCTTGTAGACATTTCCGAAGTTTCCGGCTTCCATCTCAGCAATCACCGCGGCGATACCTCGGCGAATGGAGCGGAAGTTTTTCAGGCGTTCCTCCCAGAGAAACCAACTCTGGTAGGTGCCGCCGGGATCGTCACGCCAATGGGCGAGTAGATAACGCACTGGATCGCTATGGGCTGCTGGACTTAGAATGGTAGACATAAGGCGATCTTTTGGACTCGCGGATAACGTCCGGCTTCAGGCGCGCGCCGCTTGCGGCGCGTCGACCTGCAAGCCGATGTTAGATGGCTCACATTGCTACCTTTCAGCCTGCACACGCTCAACTTCCTTGGATACATCCTCACACGTTGCTTTCATACGCGCATTCATCTCGGCGAGCACGCGAAAGAAGTCCTCGAATGCAGCCGCATCCATGTTTCTCTGCACTCGCAACACCATTTCGATCTTTTCCCGAAACTGGCGGATGGTCGCGCTCAATATCATCGTTGGCGTCACCAAGGAGCTAGGAAGACTATAGAGGGGGATTCCTGCCACTGTGGCGTCAAGCCGGGCGAGTTCCCCTAGATCAAAGTGAATGCGGCCTTCCGCGATCTCATAGATCGCCTCGCGACTCTTCATTTGCCCGGTGAGATGAGTCATTGCTTTGGAACAGTTTTGCGCGAGAACTGAAAGGGTTTTCGCGAGCTCGGTTTTCGTGTGCCTCTGTTCGGCAGCATGGAGCGCCAAAGCGCTCTTATGCTGTTTACGGGCTTGCCACACGGCGATGCCTGCGGCACCAAGGATGGCAAGAATCGATCCGACTGCTTGCACCCATGCTGCCCATTCAGCGCTGGTCAGATTTGAGGAGAAACAAAGCGTGGTCATTGGGGAGTCGCTTGCCGTTGCTGAAGAGCCATCTAACTTGAAGTCGACCGCCGAAAAACGGGGTCCGGGACCCCGATTCTGCGCCGGCCTTTTTCGTCCTGCAAATAAATCAGTTACTTGAGAGTGCTTGGCACGCCAAGTGCCGTGACAAATACCCGATTCGAGAAAACGGCGCGCGTGTTCGCATTGGGTTCTGACGCGCGGCCACCGCCAACGCCCGGCATTCGGCACGGGCGTTGTTTTTCGCGCGGATCATTGCGTGATCAGTTGCAACGCTTCGCCGGTGCTGACGATGCGGATACCTTGGTGGGACCCGATGCTGTGCAGATGCCGGTCGCCGGAGATGATGAGACCGGCGCGTGCAGCGACGGCGTGGGCGATGGTTGGTATCAGCGACCGCGTGCACGGCGTGCGGCGCGCGCGGCATCGATTTCGGCTTGGATCTCCTCCTCGGTCATGGGTGCTCCTTCGACTGCTGCCATGCGATCCATCGCTTCGAAAAGTTCATTCGTCGCGCGGCGGCGGATTTCCTCACGCAAGAGCTTCTCGATTTCCACGCCGGAGAGCAGCACCGCCTGTGCGGCTTCCTTGGCCAGGTTGTCGGGCAGGGATAATTTGAGTTCGGTCATTGCTTTTGCTCAATGTGACTATGCTCTCGATATTAGCGGATGGCGGCCTCCAGCGTCACCTCCTGCCGGATCCGGCCCATCTTGAGCTCTGGCAAGGCCAGAGGAAGAAAAATGCCTGGAAAGGAAATATCCATGCGGTTCTCCATGGATTTCGGAGTATCTACTTCGCCAGATTGGTCGCCTTGCCGGTTCGGATCGCAAGCAGTTTCGGGCCGGCCGGATCCATGCCGACCCCGCTGGCTCGCTTAAAGCCGCTTTTGCCTCAGGGGCCGGGAGTTGCTGCCGCCTTGGCAAGCAATTCGCCGAAGTCGTTTGGCACCTTGCCGCTCTCCAGCATTTTGCGGAACACGGCATAGACATCCGTCCTGGCGTCGCTCTTGCGCAGGGTATCTTCGTCATTCAACCAGACGAACACGATGACCTTCACCGAAGACCTGAACTGGAAAAACAGCCGGTACCGGTCGGGTAATCCGTTACGTTTCACCCGTCGCCAGTTCGTGAAAGGACCAAGTGTGCGGCCAAGACGAAACTCGGCTGCATCGGGATTCGAAGGCACCCGCTTTTCGATGATATCGACCAAGGCAGCCAGGAGTTTGGCACTGCGCTCGTGCTGGTAGTTTTTTGGGTTTTTCTGCGCCAGGGCTTCAACCTCGGCTACGAGGGCGGCGAAACGTTCACGAAATAGGCGGTGAAACCAGATGTTCCAGCCATTACTGACAAAATCCGCCGGCCGGGCAGTCGGTCGTGGCTTAGTCGCCAACCTTGACGCCGCGCGTGAGCCGTTTAGCCTTTGCGAATAGCTCCGCGCTTACCGGCTCGATGTGCTCGGGGTGCACGTTCATATCACGCTCGATCCAGGTGAGAAAGGCTTGCTCTATCGGGTCCAGCTCTTCCGGACCCGCTGCCTGACGAAGCTTCGCTGCCTTGGCAACTGACATAAGCGCCTGCCCGGGGCCCAACAACTGCACTTTGATATCCGCGCCGGTATCGAACTCCGGGTGCGCACGGAAGAACGCGGCGTCGATGCGCAGCGCCTTTGAGTTGCCGGCGACGGTGGTCTTACCCTTGAATTTCTCGATGACGGACATGCTGCTCTCTTGGATGTGCTTACACGCGTGCTTACAGTATAGAGCAAATCTTAGAACCCCGCAATCAGGGAATTTACGCGCCTGCCTGACCGTGGTGCGTCAGCGGCTGTGGCGGTAGGACAGGGGTGCCTTTGGTCGAAAAGTATGCGCACTTATTGCGTCAGAGGCTTCTGGGCCTTCCCCGCTACTGCGCCGGATTGATCGCCTTGCCGGCCCGGATCGCAAGCAGTTTCGAGGCGGCCGGATCCACGCTGACCCTGATCCAGTCGACGAACGGCGAGCCGAAGCTCTCGATGCGGGTGAACTGCTCCACGCGCTTCAGCGTCGCAGGATCGTATAGGGGCTGATCGACGCGATAGCGGTGGGTGTCGCCGTGCACCAGCACCACGGGCTTGCCGAAAGAGAGCGTGCGCGCCAGCAGTTCCTGCTTGAATGCCGCGTAGCCGTCGGCGCGGTTGGTGCGGCGCAGGTAGGACAGATCGAAATCCGGGTTGGCCTGGATGAACACGAACACCGCGACGTAGTCTTTCCGTTTCGCCAGATCGAAGCCCTGCGCCAGCCACGCGGCGTTGGCCTGGCCGCGCTGCGCGTGCTCCGCGTCCATCTGCGGCGTGCGTCCGAAGTTGTCGTTGCTGCCGGGAATGTTCAGGCCGATGAACAGCACCCTGCCGGCCACCCAGCGCACGTTCTCGCGGTAGGCGCGAAATGCCGCCGCGGTGTCCGGATCGTCGCTCTGGCGCTCGAGTCTGACCTGGTTTTGCCCCAAGCTCAGATCGTCCGCGTAAAACACCTGGCGCAGCCGGTCCAGCCGCTCCAGCGGATCGTAGCCGCCCGCCGCCTTGCGGTGGCAATCGGTCCAGTCGTTGTCGCCGGGAACCAGGATGAAGGCGTGGCGCGAGGCCTGGAACAGGCGTTTGCGCTGTTCGTACAACTCGTCGCTGCACGGACTGCCGCCGCTCTTGATGTCGCCCACATGCACGACGAAAGCCAGGTCTTCCTGGTTGATTTCCTCCAGCATGCCTTTGAACACCGTTTCTTCGAAGTCGTTGTAGGGCGCATCGCCGACGATGGCGAAGGAAAGGCGCGCCGGGGTCTGGGCCGGCGCCCAGCCTGCGTAAAGCGCGAGCGCGAGCCACAGCACAATGCGCATCAAAGGTTCTTCAGCTTGTACAACAGTTCCAGCGCTTCTTTCGGGCTCAGTTCGTCCGGCTTGATCGCCGCCAGCAGGTCCAGCGCCGGATGCGGCTCGGGTTCGGGCGTGGGCGCTGCGCCGGCGAAAAGATCGGTCTGGCCGCCCCGGATCAGGCTCTGCTCCTCCAACTGCAGCAGGTAGCGCTTGGCCGCGCGCGTGACGTGGCCTGGCACGCCGGCGAGCGCCGCGACCTGCAGGCCATAGCTTTGCGAGGCCGGTCCTTCCTCGACCGCATGCAGAAACACGATGGAATCCTTGTGCTCCACCGCGTCCAGATGGATGTTCGCCGCCTCGCGGTAGTCCAGCGCCAGGCGCGTCAGTTCGAAGTAATGCGTCGCGAACAGCGTATAGCTGCGGTTTTTTTCGAGCAGAGCGCGCGCGATGGCCCAGGCCAGCGCGAGGCCGTCAAACGTCGAAGTCCCGCGCCCGACTTCGTCCATCAGCACCAGGCTGGATGCGGTGGCGTTGTGCAGGATGTTGGCGCTTTCGGTCATTTCCACCATGAAGGTGGAACGCCCGCCGGCAAGGTCGTCGGCGGCGCCGATGCGGGTGAAAATCTGGTCGATCGGCCCCAGGCGCACCGCGCGCGCCGGGACGAAGGCGCCGACGTGGGCGAGCAGCACGATCAGCGCTACCTGGCGCATGTAGGTGGACTTGCCGCCCATGTTCGGCCCGGTGATCAGGAGCAGACGGCGCGCGGCGTTCAGGCGGCAGTCGTTGGCGATGAACTGGTCCACTTGCGCCTCGACCACCGGATGGCGGCCGGCCTCGATTTCGATCAAGGCCTCTGCCACGAACTGCGGCCGGCACCAGTTGAGGCGCAGGCTGTCGGCCGCAAACGATACCAGCAGATCCAGTTCCGCCAGGCTGCGCGCGATGCGCTGCAGCGCCGGAACATCCGGCTGCAAGGCGTGCAGCACCTGTTCGTAGAGGGATTTTTCGAGGGCCAGTGCGCGCTCCTGTGCAGACAGCGCCTTGTCCTCGAAGGTTTTCAGTTCCGGCGTGATATAGCGCTCGGCGTTCTTCAGCGTCTGCCGTCGGCGGTAATCGGCGGGAATTTTTTCCACGTGCGCGTGGGTGACTTCGATGTAGAAGCCGTGCACGCGGTTGTACTCGACCTTGAGGTTGGCAATGCCGCTGCGTTCGCGCTCGCGCGCTTCGAGCGCGACCAGGAAGGCGCTCGAATTGGTCTGCAGGCCGCGCAGTTCGTCGAGATCGGCGTCGTAGCCGTCATTGATGACGCCGCCTTCGCGCAGCAGCGACGCGGGTTCGGGCAGGATCGCGCGCTCGAGCAGCGACGCGCAGTCCGGCGGCACCGCCAGCCCCGCGCGCAGTTCCGCCAGGCGCGGCGCGCTCGCGCCCTCGAGCAGCGCGGCGAGCGAGGGCAGGGCGGCGAGGGTGTCGCGCAGGCCGGAGAGGTCGCGCGGCCGCGCGCTCATCAAGGCGATGCGCGCGCTGATGCGCTCCACGTCGGCGATGCGGCGCAGGGCGTCGCAGAGGGCCGTGCCGCGTGCCTGCGCGAGTTGTTCCACCGCCTCGTGGCGGTTGGCGAGGATGGCGCGGTCGCGCAAGGGGTGATGCAGCCAGTGGCGCAACAGGCGGCTGCCCATGCCGGTGGCGCAGCCATCGAGCAGGCTGCACAAGGTGGGCGCGGGCGTGCTGCGCAGGGTTTCGGTGAGTTCCAGGTTGCGCCGCGTGGCCGCGTCCATGCGCACGTAATCGTCCGCCCGCTCCGGCCGCAGCGCGTTCACATGCGACAAGGCCTGGCCCTGGGTTTTGCGCGCGTATTCGAGCAGCGCCCCGGCTGCCGCGATGGCCGGGCGCAGATCCTCGCAGCCGTAGCCGGCGAGCGAATGCACCTTGAAATGCTTGAGCAATTGCTCGCGCGCGGCGGCGTAGTCGAAATGCCATTCCGGCAGGCGCGTCAGCGCGGCCGTGACGTTCAAGTCGGCCAAAGTGGACAGGGGGCCGCGATCGGCGACCAGGATTTCCGCCGGACGCAGCCGCGTGAGCTCGCCCGCGAGCAGCCGCTGCGGCATCTCGGCGACGCGCAGTTCGCCGCTCGCGAGGCTGAGCCAAGCCAGACCCACGCTATTGTTTTCCACCGCGAGCGCGAGCAGCAGGTTGTCGGATTTCTCGTCGAGCAGGGCGGAGTCGGTGAGCGTGCCCGGGGTGACGATGCGGGTGACGGCGCGCTCCACCGGCCCCTTGGAAGTATTGGGGTCGCCGATCTGTTCGCAGATCGCGACCGACTCGCCAAGCTTCAGCAGCTTGGCCAGGTATTGTTCGGCCGCGTGATAGGGCACGCCGGCCATTTTGATCGGCACTCCGGCGGAAGCGCCGCGCGTGGTGAGCGTGATGTCGAGCAGCCGCGCCGCTTTTTCCGCGTCGCCGTGGAACAGTTCGTAGAAATCGCCCATGCGGTAGAACAGCAGAATGTCCGGATGCTGCGCTTTCAGGCGCAGATATTGGACCATCATGGGGGTGTGGGCGCTGCCCACCGGGGCGTCCGGTTTGCTCATCGGCGCAATTCTAACCCGGGACCAACACCAGCCGTTTTATTGTGTACGTGCGCTGTCGCACAGAACGCCCCGCGGAGGAGGTATCCAATGTGTCCTGACGGGAATATTCGGTATTTTTCACCGCGCTGGGTGTAGCGCTTACAACAGGAGCCATTGAACATGAACAAAGACCAAGTGAAGGGCACGGCGAAGAACGTTGTCGGCAGAGTCCAGGAAGAAGCGGGCAAGCTGGTTGGAAGCAAGGAACAGCAGATCAAGGGGCTTTCAAAACAGATTTCCGGGCAGGCGCAAAAGGGCGTGGGCGACGTCAAGCAGGCGGTTGAGGAATTGAAGAAGAGCTAGGGTAGCAGCTTGAGCACGCGCAGGGTGTGCTGACGAAATTGGAGGCGAAAGAGCCATGAACAGCGCGTTGAAAGACCTAACACAGTGCAGCGACGTCGGCAGCCTGCAATCGGCGCTGCGTACCCTTTGCGCCGAATTCGGATCGGTGACCCAGCTGGATATCCTGACCATGATCGAAGCCGGAAGACGCCAAGCGGTTTGCCTTCTGCGCCTGGACTCGTCGGAACATGAGCAGAAAGCGATGGCAAAGCTAGGCGCAGGCCGGTTCGGCGAGGATCTTTGTGTCGTCGTCGATCTGAGCATGCCGGACCGAATGCAGGCGTAGAAGGCAGCACGCCCAAATATCAAGCATCCTCGCGGGTCCTTATCGGGGTGCTTGCCAGCGTCGCGGGATTCGTACTGGGTGCTGACCGGCACGGCGCAAGACTCCATCTGTTTTCGAAGGGCAACGCTATGTCATCTCCCAAGCCCATACAACTCATATTGGCCCGGCAATTGGCCAGCAGCCTTGCCACGCCCATTCTTATCGTGGACACCGACGGAACGCTCATTTTCTACAACGAGCCGGCCGAGGTGATTCTGGATCAACGCTTCGACGAAACGGGAGAGATGCCCGCCGACGTGTGGAGCGCGCGCTTCGCCCTCGCCGACGAGGCGCACACACCCATCGCGCAGGAGGACCGGCCGATGATGATGGCGCTCTCCGAACGCAAACCCTACTCACGTACGGTGTGGATGCAATGCGGGCACCGGGAGTGGCTCAATGTGAACATCACGGCATTTCCGCTCATCGGTGAGGAACGCCAGTTCCTCGGCGCGCAGATGATTTTCTGGGAAATTTGAAATGCAGGTCACGCTGTGGGGCACACGCGGCTCGCTCGCCACGCCGGGCCCGGAGATGGCGCGATACGGGGGAAACACCTCGTGCGTGGGGGTCCTCGGGCGCGAGGGCACGGTACTGGTGCTGGACGCGGGCACGGGCATCCGTCCTCTGGCGGCGACCATTCCGGAATCGTTGCGCCGCGTGGACATACTGTTGACGCATCTGCACATGGATCACATTCAAGGGCTGGGATTTTTCGCTCCGCTTTACCGAGCCGATATCGAAGTGCATATCTGGGGCCCGGGCAGCGCCACGCTGCGATTGCAGGCGCGCCTCATGCGTTATCTTTCGCCTCCGCTGTTTCCGGTGAATCTTTCCGAACTGCCGTGCAAGCTGATTTTTCACGACATCTCCTCCAGAGAGCTGGACATCGGGGAATTCCATGTCTGTTCCGCGCTGGTGTGCCACCCAGGCCCCACTTTGGGTTACCGCATTGCAGCGCCGGAGGGGGGCATATTGACCTACCTGCCCGATCACGAACCCGCGCTTGGCGCGCTGCGCTTTCCGTCCCTGCCACGGGAGTGGACCTCGGGCGGGGCGCTCGCCGCGGATGCGGATTTGCTGATTCACGACGGCCAATACAGCGCCACCGAGTATCCCGGCCACTGCGGCTGGGGACATAGCTCGCTCAATCAAACACTGGATTTCGGAACGCTGACCGAGGTGAAACAACTCGTGCCGTTTCACCACGACCCCGACCACACCGACACCGACCTCGACCGTCTGATTGCGCAGGCCATTGACCAGACGAAGCCTGGCTATCAGGTCACGCCCGGAATCGAAGGCACGATATTTGAACTGTAAGCGCTACGCCGGTTGAGGGCCCGTGTCGCTGCGGCGGATCAGCGGCTCCGCGCTTTGCTGGAATGAGCGCCGGAAATGAACAAAGGGCGACATGCGATGCCACCCTCACTCGGCCAATTCTTCTTTCACCGGTATCGCCTCCACCCGGACGGGTGCGGCAACTTTCGGCTCTGACGCACTCAGCTCACCGGTCTTAGCTGGACGGGGAGTTCGAACGCGAATAGACGCTTGATTTCATCTCTCACGACGCCGTAGCACTCGCATGCCCGGTGTTCCAGCTTCTGGCGATCCAGCACGGTCACGCGGCCGTTGCCGTAGCTGATCAAGCCGGCTTTTTGGAGCTTGTCCGTAGCCTCTGTTACGCCCGGGCGGTGCACGCCGAGCATGTTGGCCATCAGCTTCTGCGTCATGAGCACCTCGTTCCCGCGCAAACGGTCCAGGCTCAGGAGCAGCCAGCGGCATAGCTGCTGTTCCAGCGTATGGTGCCGGTTACACGCACCCGTCTGGACCATCTGCGCAATCAGCGTCTGCGTAAAACGCAGCGCCAGTTGTTGCAGGCTGCCGCCGCGGTCGAACTCCTTTTTCAGAAGCGCCGCCTTGATGCGGTAGCAATCGCCGGCGTTTTGCACCACCGCCCGGCTCGACACGCTATCGCCGCCCATGAACACGGAGACCCCGACCAGTCCATCGTTGCCGATGATTGCGATCTCCGCCGAGTCGCCGTTTTCCATGACGTAGAGCAGCGACATGATGCAGCTAGTGGGGAAATATACGTACTCCATCGGCACGCCGGCCTCGTACACCGCCCATCCGAGCGGCATCGGAGTGAATTCAAGATCGGGCAGCAGGCGCGCGTAATCCTCGGCGCGCAGGGCGGCAAGAAGGTGGTTTTGCTTTGGGTCATGCGATGAAGACATAGGGGCTTTCTCCGTATGCAAAAGGCATCTTGGTGGAACGGCAAACCCAGATGATGCAGCGCAACAACGCCGGCACATCCAGGGTAGCCGAACAACTATATGCGCCAAGGCGAGGGTTGTATGTTCGATAGCACACGCAAGGCGCGTGCGTTCCGTTCACTGTATGTGCACCATCGCACGGAACGTCCCGCGGGGGAGGTATCTAATTCCAGGCGCAATGGCTGTCAGCGATATTGCTTGATATGCGGTCGATTGTGCGCATAAACACTGTTGCGGCAAACAATGTGCGGCGTATGTACGTCCGCGCACAGAGCCTGAGCCGCACGAAGGGGAGAATCCCCTCTGTGCTCGGCAGCCCGCGGAAAGGAGGCGATGGCGTCCGAATCGCTGGCCCGAGACGGTCGAAGGCTCGGTGCGGATGTGTGCCTGACATCCATCGAATATCGCGAAAATCCACTCAAAAGAGGAAACCATGACCAGCAACAGATTGTTCTATCTTTCATTGGCGATGGCCGGATGCACTGCCGCCGCTTTTGCCGTCGGCCGCCACACCCGCCAGATGGAGAAGCAGCAGCACAAGGAAGACTTGCGCACCTGGGAGGACGAAGGCGGAAATCTGGCGCCATCCGAAGCCCTGGCGATAGCGCGCCCCGCAGCAGCTGCCTGATCCTGGATTTACCCGATCACCGCGTTTCAATCAACCACAATATTGGGGAGTAGCGAATGAAACCAAGCGCCCTGAAGCGGTCTTGTTTCTGAGGTTTCCAAACGGAGTCCACTGTGATCGAGATTCGCAAGGGCCAGGCGCCGGCCCAGCTTGCGCGCGCCGAATTCAGCGCCCGGTTTCGTGCCTCCTACATCGATCCGGCGTTTCGCACCGAAGATCAGTCCATTGCGCGGCTTGAGGAAATCGCCTGGCAGGCCTACGCCGAGGGCCGCAAGGCGCCTTTTACACAAAAGGCGGGCCCTGGCTATGCCGATCCGGATTACGACCTGTCGGTCGACTGGATTGCCACCAAGCAGCGTATCGACGCGGCGCAACTGCGCTGGGCGGATCCGTTGACCCCTTCGCGGACGTTGCTGATCTGCGGTTCCGCACGCAACGACGGCACTTGCCCGGGCGAAATGTCCAAAACCTTCCGGCTGCTGGGGCTCGCGCGCGAGACGCTGGAGCAGGCGCATGTCGAAACCGATGTGCTTGACCTGAGCTTACTCACCTCCGAATACGGCCGCAAAATCCACCCCTGCAAAGGCTGTGTGTCGACAGCGATGCCGCTGTGTCACTGGCCCTGCAGTTGCTATCCGAACCACTCGCTCAACCAGACCAACGACTGGATGTCCGAGATCTACGAGCGCTGGACCGCCGCCCACGCGGTGATTATCGTCTCGCCGGTGTATTGGTACCAAAGCCCCAGTCCGCTGAAGCTGATGATCGACCGCCTGGTGTGCGCCGATGGGGGCAATCCCGATCCCACCTCGACCTCGGGCAAGAAAGCCGGCAAGGCGAAAGAACTCGAGATGGCCGGATGGGACTACCCGCAGCACCTGTCAGGGCGCGCCTACGGTCTCATTATTCACGGCGATGTGGCCGGTGTCGAAGGCTCGCGCCGTGCCCTGTCAGACTGGCTCGACTGGATGGGTTTCATAGACGCAGGCGCACAGGCGCGATTGGACCGTTACATCGGATATTACGAGCCGTATGCGACCAGTCACGACGCGTTGGATAGGGATGAACCCGTGCAAGAAGAAGCGCGCAATGTGGCGCGCGCGGTGGCCAAGGCCGTGATCGAGTTGCGTGCCGGCCGGCTCCAGGCGGCGCAGCCAATCTTGTCGCGTCCGCGGCCGAAGTAAGATGGCCCTTGGAACCGTCAGTCTGGCAAGCCGGGAATTGTGTATGGCAGCAAGCGGTCGTATTCTTTTTTTACTACCGCGTAGCATTCGCAGGAACGCTTTTCCAGTCCTGCGCGGTCCAGTACCTTGATGTGGCCACGGCTGTACTGAATCAATCCGTCCGCCTGCAACTTGCCGGCCGCCTCAGTCACGCCCTCCCGGCGTACGCCCAGCATATTCGCGATCAATTCCTGCGTCATCACCAGTTCGTTGTCTTGCAAGCGGTCAAGGCTCAACAGCAACCAGCGACACAGTTGTTGGTCCAGCGCATGGTACCGGTTGCACACCGCTGTCTGCGCCATTTGCGTAATCAGCGCCTGCGTGTAGCGCAGCGCCATATGCTGCAAATTGCCGCCTTTTGCGAATTCCCTTTTCAGGGCGCTCGCCCTGAGGCGGTAGCCGTTGCCCGCGCTTTGCACCACCGCCCGGCTCGGTGTGGTTTCCCCGCCCATGAACAAGGAGATGCCGACCAAACCACAGTTGCCGGTGATTGCGATTTCCGCCGAGGCGCCGTCTTCCATGACGTAGAGCAGCGAGACCAGACTGGTGGTCGGGAAATACACGTAGCTCAGGTGACCGCCGGATTCGTAGACGGCCCATCCCAGCGGCATCGGTATGAGTTCCAGATCGGGCAGAAGGCGCGCGTAGTCCTCCGCAGGCAGGGCGGCGAGTAGATGATTTTGTTTTGGCGAATGCGGTGAAGGCATGGCGTCCGGGTCCTTGGGCGTGGGCGCGTTACCGATAGGGGCATTGCCGACAACGCCTCGGAACGGCGCAGGCGGCATCGTTCAAGACTACACTATTTGTGCGCCGCCGGATAAGGGGGTTATGTGCATTAATGCCCAGGTCATAGAATTTCCGTGCCCTATGATTGCCTGTTTATTTCTCCTTACGCGCGCCAACGCACAGCGCATTCTGTAGGCAGGGCCATAATTGACATAACGACAAACGACCGCCAAAGGTCGCAAGTCTTCTTGTCGAGCAATATTGATCGAGGTCGGATTCAATGCACAAATTACTGATTACGGTTGTTGTCGCGTGCGCCGGAGCAGTCGCCTCGGCAACCGTGGCACATGCAGGTCTGTTTTCGTCGACCGGCGTCGTCATTGCGATACTGGCCGATGACCTGTTCGTGGGTGAGGCCGAAGGCCATCTTAACGGAGCGGGAACTCTCGCCATTCATTCGCAAAAGCGTCCCCATCTTACATGCCAGGGACAATTCACTTCCAGCGCTCTACTGGGTGGTACGGGACAGATGCGTTGCAGTGATGGCGCCACTGCGACATTTCATTTTCAGCGCTTGAGCGTGTTGCGCGGCTACGGTATCGGCAGCTTTAGCCGCGGCGGGATGAGTTTCGCGTACGGCCTGACAGCTGAAGAAGCCGCGCCCTACCTGATGCTGCCCGAGGGCAAGAAGCTCGCGTACAAGGGAACAGAGCTGCAGTTGGCGGATCTGTAGGAAGGACATAGGCTGCGCGACGCTCCCTAGCCTGCGGCCGTCTTTGAGCAGTATTGCCAGAAACTGACGGCAAGCGCCCAAGGCTGACCACCAGCGCGTCAGCACTCGTCAATAGCCAGCGCGCCGGCGACACGCTGTTTTGCATCATCCAGGCGCAAGCACCAGACGCCGGTAGAATGTGTAATCCAGATGTTATCAGGCGAAATAGCCAAGAATAGTGACCACCGCCCGAGGCATACTGCGAATTGCATGCATTGAACAGCCGGGTCAGGAAAGGATAGCTCGAGATGGCGCAGGAAAGCTCCAAACCATTAGCCGGAAAAGTTGCGCTGGTCACCGGGGCGAACACGGGCATCGGGCGGGTCACGGCTCTCGAGCTTGCAAAGCAGGGCGCTCACGTATTCGTCGCCTGCCGCTCGGCTGAGCGCGCGCAAGCCGTGCTCGAGGAGATACGTGGCCAGCCCGAGGGCGGCAAAGTCGAGTTGCTGCCGCTCGAGCTGGGCGATTTCGCGTCGATACGCGAATGCGCAAGATCCTTCCTCGCACGCGGCTTGCCGCTGCACCTGTTGATCAACAATGCGGGCCTCGCGGGCGGGCGCGGCTACATCAAGGAGGGCTTCGAGCTCGCCTTCGGCATCAATCACCTGGGGCATTTCCTGCTGACGCAGTTGTTGCTCGATCGCATCAAGGCGTCGGCGCCGGCGCGCATCGTCACCGTGGCGAGCAGGGCGCACTATCGGGCGCGCGGCATAGACTGGCAAGCGGTGCGCGAACCCACGCGCACGGCGACCGGCCTGCAGGAGTACGGTGTTTCCAAGCTGGCCAACGTTCTTTTCAGCGCCGAGCTCGGCCGTGTGCTCGCGGGCAGCGGCGTCACCACCTATTCCCTGCACCCGGGCGTTGTCGCCACCGAAGTTTGGCGCTCCGTGCCCTGGCCGCTGGGCTGGCTGATGAAGCTCGCGCTGATATCCCCGGAAAAAGGGGCGCAGACCACTTTGCATTGCGCGACTTCCGCGAGCGTGGCCGCCGAGACCGGCCTGTACTACGACGAATGCCGGCCCAAGTGGCCGAGCCGTGTCGCGCAGGACGCGACGCTTGCCCGAACCCTGTGGGAACGCAGCGAAGCGTGGGTGCGTTGAACGCCCGTCGCGCGGGTCTAGGGACCGCCCGCGCATGATGCTAGCGCGGGCTGTTTAAAGGCTCGTGCCTACGGCGCGCATAACCTCGATGCATGCCCCTTTAGCGGTTCATCCCGGCGAGCCGCTGTTTGATCAGGCTGTCGGCCTGGCTCATGATGCGGTCGATCAATTCCTTGACGCTGGGAATGTCGTGGATCAGGCCTGCGACCATGCCGCAGCTCCATGCGCCGGCTTCGACATCGCCATCGCGCATCACTTTCGGGTAGATGCCCGCGACCTGCGCGAAGACGTCGGCGATCGTCAGCGCGTCGCCCTTTTCGTGTTCGATCTCCAGCAGTCGCTTCACGCCCGCGTTATTGAGCACGCGCTCGGTGTTGCGCAGCCCGCGCATGACCAGACGCGTGTCGAGTTCTGAGGCGGCGACGATGGCCTTCTTGACGTTTTCGTGCACCGGCGCCTCCTTGGTCGCAATGAAGCGCGTACCCATGTTGATGCCGTCGGCACCGAGGGCCAGGGCCGCGACCAGGCTGCGACCGTCGGCCATGCCGCCTGAGGCGACAAACGGGATTTTCAATTCCTCGGCGGCCCGAGGCAGCAAAATGAAGTTCGGCACGTCGTCCTCGCCCGGATGCCCGCCGCACTCGAAGCCATCGACGCTGACCGCGTCGCAGCCGATCGCCTCGGCCTTGAGCGAATGCCGCACCGAGGTGCATTTGTGTATCACCTTGATGCCGGCCGCTTTCAGGTGGGGCATGACCGCCTCCGGGTTGCGCCCTGCGGTCTCGACCACTTTGACCCCGCCTTCGATGATCGCGCGGATGTATTCCGGATAGGGCGGTTTGGCGAATGCCGGCAGGAAAGTCAGGTTCACGCCGAAAGGCTGGTCGGTCATCTCGCGGCAGCGCGCGATTTCCTTTGCGAGCAGCTCCGGCGTCGGCTGCGTCAGCGCGGTGATGATGCCCAGCCCGCCGGCGTTCGATACGGCTGCCGCCAGTTCGGCAAAGCCGACGAAATGCATCCCGCCCTGGATGATCGGGTGCCGGATGCCCAGCATTTCCGTAATGCGTGTTTTCATGTCTATTGCCTTCTGCGGTGTTGATCAATGGTTTCTTGGCCATGCGTAGCTTATCGCGCTTGTCGGGGTCGCGTGTCGTGATCTTTTCTTCAGACGATCAGCGGGCGCTGTGGCACTCGGCCGGCAGTGCAAGCCGATGGGCAGCGTGGGCCACGAGCATGGTCGGGGATGGGGTGGGGCTAGCTGGTAGCGCTATCATTGGTCTACAATCCAGGCATGAAGCGCCAGAACGTGCCCGGACGACGCACCCGCAGGGGGAGCGGCGCCGTCACTTTGCATGATGTAGCCAAACTGGCTGGCGTGGCGCCCATCACCGCGTCGCGCGCCCTGAACACGCCCGACCAGGTATCCGCCGAGGCGCTGAAGAAAGTGACCGACGCGGTCGCGCGCACGGGCTATGTGCGCAACCGGCTCGCCGGCGGCCTGGCTTCGGCCCGCAGCCGTCTGGTTGCGGCTGTCGTGCCGACCATCTCGGGACCGGTGTTTCTGCGGACCGTGCAGGCGCTCACCGAGGCGCTCGCCGAGCGCGGTTACCAATTGATGCTCGGGCAGAGCGGTTACGACAATTCGCGCGAAGACGCGCTGCTGGATGCCATCATCGGCCGCAGGCCGGACGGCATTGTGCTCACCGGCATCATGCATACGCCCGAAGGGCGCAAGCGCCTCCTGGCCGCCGCAATCCCGGTGGTCGAGACCTGGGATCTCACGCCCACACCCTTCGACATGCTGGTCGGTTTCTCGCACGTCGACGTCGGGCGCGCGGTGGCCGACTTCCTGGTCGGCAAGGGGCGCCGACGGCTCGCGCTGGTGGCCGGCGATGACGAGCGTGCGACGCGGCGCGCGCAGGCCTTTCAGGCGGCGGCTTGTGCCGCAGGCATGCGTGACATTCCGGCGGTCTACGTGCCCGCACCGACCACTTTGAGCAGCGGCCGCAGGGCGCTGGCCGAGTTGCTGCTGACGTCGCCCGGCCTCGACGCCGTATTCTGCAGTTCGGACTTGCTCGCACTGGGCATCCTGACCGAGGCGCAGGCGCGCGGCATCGCCGTGCCCGGGCAGATCGCGGTCGTCGGTTTTGGCGATCTGGAGTATGCCGCAGACCTGCATCCCGCCTTGACCACCGTGCGCATCGACGGCCTGGCCATAGGCCGGCAGGCGGCGCAATTCATCGTGGACCGCGCCGAAGGGCGCAGGGTGGACAAACGTGTGGTCGACGTCGGCTTTTCCATCGTCGAGCGTGAGAGCGCATGATGCCCCCGATATTGCCGGCCTTGGCTTGACTTCGGAATATGGTAGCGCTACCATCTTTCCGGCGTCGAGCAAGTGCGGCGTTCCAGAAAACACCTTCCGTGAAGAAACTACACGGCGCGAGGATCGGATGATAGGAGGATGGCGATGAAGTCCTGGCAGCGATACACAGGTCTGTGTCTCCTTGCGGTCGCGGCGCTCGTCATCCAGCAGTCCGTCTGGGTGCTGCGCCTGTTCGACCACGGCCAGCCCGGCTCCGGTTTCATGCCCTTCGGACTGGGGGTGATACTGGCCATACTGGCCATAGGTCTGATCGCCACCAATCTCGGGCCCGAAGAAAAACAAATTCCCTTCTGGGAGCCCAAAGCCTGGCTGCGTCCGCTGCTGGCCATCGTCATCACCGCGGCGTACATCATCGTGTTCGACGATATCGGCGCGATCACCAGCGTCGTGGTCCTCGTCGCGGGCTGGCTGCTCCTGGTCGAGCGCAAGAGCCTACTGGTATCGGCGAGCACGGGTCTGTTGACCGGTCTGGTCGTCTATCTGCTGTTCGAACGCTTCCTGCAGACGCCGTTCCCCAGGGGCGTGCTGTTCTAAATTTGGAAAAGGTGGCACAGATGCGGGAACCAATGAGAAGGACTGAGGGAGGCCGGTACCATGTTTGACGTCGCCGGCCTGTGGCATGGGTTTCAAATCGCCTTCAGTCCGGTCAATCTCCTCTGGGGTTTCATCGGCTGCGCCCTCGGCACGGCGGTGGGCGTCCTGCCGGGGCTGGGCCCGGCGGCCACCATAGCGCTGCTGCTGCCCATCAGCATGAAAATGGGCTCGCCCATCACCGCCATCATCCTCATGTCCGGCATTTTCTACGGCGCCATGTACGGCGGTTCGACCACCTCCATCCTGCTGAAAATTCCCGGCGAGGCCGCTTCGGTCGTCACCTGCATCGACGGCTACGAAATGGCCAAGATGGGCCGGGCCGGCCCCGCGCTTGGCATCGCCGCGATCGGCTCTTTCATCGCAGGCACCGTCGGGTTGGTCGGTTTGACCATGATGGCGCCGCCGCTGGCCGAAGCCGCGCTCAAGTTCGGGCCGCCGGAGTATTTCTCGCTGACGGTGCTCGGTCTGCTGCTTGCCACCTACCTCACGGGTGATTCGGCGCTCAAGGGGCTGACCATGGCGATACTCGGCCTGATACTGGGCTGCATCGGCCTCGACCCGCTCTCGGGCGCTGTGCGCTTCGATTTCGGCGTCGTCGATCTGCAGAGCAACATCGATTTCGTGACCCTGGCGATGGGGCTGTTCGGCGTCGGCGAGATCCTGTACAGCCTGGAGAAGTCCGAAACCACGAGCATCCTGACCACCAAGATCAAGAACGTGTTTCCGACCATGGTCGATCTGGGGCGCAGCGGCTGGGCCATGGTGCGCGGGAGCGTGATCGGTTTTCTCGTCGGCATACTCCCGGGCGGCGGCGCAGTGCTGTCGTCGCTCATTTCCTATGCCGTGGAGAAGAAGGTCTCCAAACACCCGGAGGAGTTCGGCCACGGCGCCATCGAGGGCGTTGCCGGCCCCGAGTCGGCCAACAACGCAGCGGCCTCATCCTCCTTCATCCCGTTGCTCACCCTCGGCATTCCCGGGAACGCGTCCACGGCGATGATCTTCGCCGCTTTGCTGATACACGGCATCACGCCGGGGCCTTTCCTGCTCACGGAACATCCCGATGTTTTCTGGGGCGTGGTGGCGTCGATGTACATCGGCAATGTGATGCTTCTGGTGCTGAATCTCCCCCTGGTGGGCATCTGGGTGCAGCTCCTGCGCGTCCCCTACGCCTTCATGGCGCCGCTGATCCTGGTCCTCACCCTGGTCGGCGTCTACAGCGTCAACAACAGCGTGTTCGACATCTGGGTGATGCTGATCATGGGAGTCTTCGGCTACCTTGCGCGCAAACTGAAATTCGACCTCGGGCCGTTGCTGCTGGCCTTCGTGCTGGGTCCGATTATGGAGCGCTCGCTGCGCCAGGCCCTGCTCATGAGCAACGGCAAATTCGGCATATTTTTCACCCACCCGATTTCCGGCACCTTGCTGGGCATTGCGATCCTGTTTGTGGTTTACAACATCCTGGCGGCGCGCAAAAAGAATGCGTGAAGCTTGAGTTTTAGCAAAGGCAGCCCGGTTTTCGCGGGTGACACTCTTCGTTCAGAGGCCCGGACCACGCGGGCCGAACCTGGATGGACTTTTTTAATGCAGAAAGGAGACTGTTATGTATAAGAGAATCTCGGCGGCGCTGATCGCCGTCTTTGCCGTTGTTGCCGCGGCGACGAGCGCCGTTGCGGCGTATCCGGAAAAGCCGATCCAGCTGATCGTGCCCTATGGCGCGGGCGGCTCGACCGACGTGCTGGCGCGCGCGATCGCGCAAGTCGCGCCGAAATATTTCCCGCAACCGCTGGTCGTGGTCAACAAGCCCGGCGGCGGGGCGATACCCGGCCGGGTGGACGTGGTGCGATCCAAAGCGGACGGTTATACGCTGCTCTTCGGCTGGGGCTCGGGCGAAGACCTCGTCGTGCCGCATCAGCGGCCGCTGCCTTATGACCTGTTCAAGGACTTGGAGACGGTGTGTCGGATTTCCGTGCACTCCATCGTCCTCGCCGTACCCGCCAGCTCGCCCTACAAGACGCTGGCCGATCTGGTCAAAGCGGGCAAGAGCAAGGAGTACACGACCGCTTCCGTCTCGACCAAGGGCGCCTCGGTGGACATCACCTTCCTGCTGTTCGGCAAGGCCGCCGGCATCAAGGTGACGACGATCCCCGGAGCCGGCGGCGCGGACGCCATTACCAAACTCGTAGGCGGCCACGTCGATTTCGGCGGCGGGCACCCGAGCGAGGTCCTGCCGCACATCAAGGCAGGCCGCCTGCGCGCCCTGGCCGTCGCGCTCGACAAACGCGACACCTCGATTCCCGACGTTCCGACCTTCCGCGAAGCGGGCTACGACGTGGTTACCGCCGGCTCGGTCAAGGGCATCGCGGTACCCAAGGGCACGCCCAAAGAAGTCATCAGCTACCTGGAGAAGAAGTTCAAGGAGGTTACCGAGGATGCCGAATTCCAGAAGATCATGAAGGACATCGGCCAGCCGGTCATGTACATGGGCGCGGACGAGTACAAGGTCTGGTTCAAGCAGGCCTACGACCAGTTCGGCTCGCTGTACAAGTCGCTCGGTATCGAAACCAAGTAATGTTGTACGCGCGGCCTGGCGGCGGGTTGCCGCCGGTCGCGCGCTTTCTCGATTTCACCCCGCGCGCGGCGCGTCGGTCTTGAGCCCGTCCGAGCGGGGCTGCGAGACTGGCGAACCCACTCGCGGACTTGTTGATTGACGCGTATGCCAGCCAACTCCACGCCACGTATTACCCAGTTTCGAGTGATTCCCGTCGCCGGGCGCGACAGCATGCTGCTGAATCTGAGCGGCGCCCACGGCCCGTTCTTCACGCGCAATCTGCTGGTTCTCACCGACAGCGCCGGCCGCACCGGCGTGGGCGAGGTCCCAGGCGGTGAGAAGATACGGCAGACCTTGGAGGACGCGCGCGCTCTCGTCGTCGGCCAGGCCATCGGCGCCCGCCAGGGCCTGCTGGGGCAGGTGCAGCGCCAGTTCGCGGATCGCGATGCCGGTGGGCGAGGGCAGCAGACCTTCGACCTGCGCACGACCATCCATGCAATGACTGCCATCGAGTCCGCGCTGCTCGACCTGCTCGGCCAGTATCTCGGGGTTCCGGTCGCGGCGTTGCTCGGCGAGGGCCAGCAGCGCGATGCGGTCGAAGTTCTGGGTTATCTGTTCTTCGTCGGAGACCGCGCAAAGACCGATCTGCCGTATGCGGATCTGGCGAGCGAGGCGCAAGCCGGCGACGCCTGGTTTCGACTTCGCCACCAAACAGCGCTGACCCCGGAGGCGATCGTGCGCCAGGCCGAGGCGGCCCACGAACACTATGGTTTCAACGACTTCAAACTGAAAGGCGGGGTGCTGCGCGCCGAACAGGAGATTGAAGCCGTGACGGCGCTGCACCAGCGCTTCCCGAAAGCGCGCGTGACACTCGACCCCAACGGCGGCTGGCTGCTGAGAGACGCGGTCCGCCTGATGCGCGACCTGCGCGAAGTCGTCGCCTACGCCGAAGATCCCTGCGGGGCCGAAGACGGCTTTTCCGGCCGCGAAGTCATGGCCGAGTTTCGGCGCGCCACCGGCCTGCCGACTGCGACCAACATGATCGCCACCGACTGGCGGCAATTGAGCCATGCGCTTGCGCTGCAGTCGGTCGACATCCCGCTCGCCGACCCGCATTTCTGGACCATGGCAGGCTCGATACGCGTCGCGCAGACCTGCCGCGACTGGGGCCTGACCTGGGGCTCGCACTCGAACAACCACTTCGACGTGTCGCTGGCGATGTTCACCCACGTCGGCGCCGCCGCCCCCGGCCGCGTGACCGCGATCGACACGCACTGGATCTGGCAGGACGGACAGCGCCTCACCAAGGAACCGCTGCTCATCCAGGGTGGCCTGATACAGGTGCCGAAGAAGCCCGGACTGGGCATTGAACTCGACATGGTCGAGGTCGAGAAGGCCCACCAGCTCTACCAGCAGCACGGTCTGGGCGCGCGCGACGACGCGGTGGCGATGCAGTACCTGATTCCGGGCTGGAAGTTCAATCCGAAGCGCCCCGCGCTCGACCGCTGAGGCATGGCGTTATACTGAAATACCGAAGTCGCGCTGACTCCGGCTTACGGGCAACAGAACACCATTCTAGAAAGGATTGCAGATGAAGATCGGATTCATTGGACTTGGCATCATGGGCGCGCCGATGGCGCTGCACCTCGTCAACGCTGGCCACCAGCTGTTCGTCTACGACATAGGCAAGCTGCCAGAAGGCATTGCCGCGTCCTCGGCCAAACCCTGCGCGAACGCCGAAGAAGTGGCGCGCAACGGCGAGGTCATCATCGTGATGGTTCCGGACACCCCCGACGTCGAGCAGGTGCTGTTCGGCAAGAACGGTGTCGCCGCCGGCCTGCAAGGCGCCGGCAAGGGCAAGGTGGTGGTCGACATGAGCTCGATCTCGCCCATCGCGACCAAGGCTTTCGCGCAGAAGATCAACGCGCTCGGCGCCGATTACATCGACGCGCCTGTTTCCGGAGGCGAGGTTGGCGCCAAGGCGGCCTCGCTCACCATCATGTGCGGCGGTCCGGAGGCCGCGTTCGAGAAGGTGCGTCCGCTGTTCGAGAAGATGGGCAAGAACATCACGCTGGTCGGCGGCAACGGCGACGGCCAGACCACCAAGGTGGCGAACCAGATCATCGTTGCGCTGACCATCGCGGCGGTCGGCGAAGCGCTGCTGTTCGCGAGCAAGGCCGGTGCCGATCCGGCCAAGGTGCGGCAGGCGCTGATGGGCGGCTTCGCCTCCAGCCGCATTCTCGAATTGCACGGTGAGCGCATGATCAAACGCACCTTCAACCCCGGTTTCCGCATCCGGCTGCACCAGAAGGATCTCGGCCTCGCGCTGCAGGGCGCGCGCGAACTCGGGCTGGCGCTGCCGCAGACAGCGGGCGCGGCGCAGTTGATGCAGGCCTGTGCCGCGAACGGCATGGCCGATCTCGACCACTCGGCGCTGGTCAAGGCGCTGGAGCTGATGGCGGGACACGAAGTCGCCTAGGCCTGAGGTTCTCCACAAACGCGAAAGCAGCAGGACGGACCGTTCTCAACCAATCTCAAGGAAAGGCGAATACCAATGCGCATGAACGCAGTGAAACAACTCTGGCGCGAGGGCAAACCGGCAGTCGGTGCCTGGCTGACTATTCCGCACGGCTTCTCGGCCGAGGTGATGGCGCACACCGGTGTCAACTGGCTGTGCGTCGACATGCAGCACGGCTGCATCGACTACTCCGATGCGGTGAACATGCTCACCGCCATTTCCACCACGGCGGTGACACCGTTCGTGCGCGTGCCCTGGAACGAGCCGGCTATGATTATGAAGGTGCTCGACGCGGGCGCCTACGGGGTAATCGTGCCGATGGTGAGCAACCGCGCCGAAGCCGAGCGCGCGGTCGCGGCCTGCCGTTATCCGCCCGCCGGCATGCGCAGCAACGGGCCGAACCGGGCGCTCCTCTACGGCGGCGCCGACTACCAGAAGCACGCCGATCGTGAAATGGCGTGCGTCGTGATGATCGAAACGCCCGAGGGCATAGAGAAGATGGACGAGATCATTTCGACCCCGGGTCTGGACGCGGCCTACATCGGGCCGACCGACCTCGCGCTCGCGCTGGGTCTGCCGCCGGTGATGGACAACGACGATCCGAAGCATGTCGCGACGGTGAATCGCATGCTCGAAACCTGCAAGCGCCACAAAGTGGTGGCCGGCATCCACACCGCCAGTTCCAAGTTCACGCAGCGCTACATCGACCAGGGATTCCAGATGGTGATGCTGGTGGCGGACCGCGCCGCCATGTCGAACTACGTGAAGGCGGAAGTCGGGCGCCTCACCGGTTGGACGCCGATCGTGCCGGTTGCGGCGGGAAAATGACCGTGATCAAGCCGGCGCGCTACTAGCGCGCCAGGTGCACGATTTGGCGCGCGTCCGGCATCCTGCGCCGATTCAAGGGGTTTTCCAGCCTCCGCCCAGCACTTTGTACAGGACCACCTGGTTCTGCACCTGCTGGGCCTGCGCCTGCACCAGCGCCTGCTGCGCGGCGAACAGCGCGCGCTGCGCATCCAGCACATCGAGGTAGCTGGCCGCGCCGTTGCGATAGCGCAAATCCGCGAGCCTGAAGCGCACGGCCTCGGCATTCACCTGCGCTGCCTGCGCCCGCACTTGCTCGCCCAGGGTGACGAGTCCGGCAAGGGCGTCCGACACTTCGCGGAACGCCGTCTGGATCGCTTTTTCGTACTGCGCCACGGCGATGTCGCGGCTGACCTTGGCTACGTCGAGATTGGCCTGATTGCGCCCCGAGTCGAAGATCGGCAGCAGCAGCTGCGGCATGAAGGTCCAGGCGAAGGATCCGCTCTTGAACAACCCGGACAGCTGGCTGCTGGCGCTGCCCGCGCTGCCGGTCAGGGTGATCCGTGGAAAGAACGCGGCGCGCGCGGCGCCGATATTGGCGTTGGCCGCAATCAACTGCTGTTCGGCCGCTCGCACGTCGGGTCGGCGCGCCAGGACCTCGGAGGGCAGGCCGACGGGCAGTTCGTTGACCAGATTCTGGCTGGTGATGCCCGAGGCCTGAGGCAGATCGGCCGGCAGCGATTGCCCGAGCAGCAGCACCAGCGCGTTTTCGTCGAGAGCGCGCTGGCGCGTCAGCTGAGCCAGGGTGACGCGGGCGCCTTCGAGCAGCGATTCGGCTTGCCGGTAGTCGAGTTCGGAGGCTGCGCCGACGTCGAACTTGAGGCGGGTGAGTTTGAGCGAATCCTCGCGGGTGGCCAGCGCCTGCCGCGTCACCGCGAGCAATTCGTCGTCGGCCAGCAGGTTCAGATAGGTCATCGCCACCGAGGAGACCAGCGCGATCTGCACGTTCTTGCGCGCTTCCTCCGTGCCCAGATACTGCGCTAGCGCGCCTGCGCTCAGGCTGCGCACGCGGCCGAAAAAATCGAGCTCGTAGGCGGTGACGGAAACGCCGGCGGTGTAGACGCTGCTTATGCCGCCGCTGCCGTTTGGCTGGCGTGTACCGGTGGCGCCGATGCCGACCGTGGGCAACTCGTCCGCGCGCCGCACCTGGTATTGCGCGCGTGCCTGTTCGATATTGAGCACTGCCACGCGCAGGTCGCGGTTGTTCTGCAGCGCGACATCGATCAAGCGCTTCAGGCGCGCGTCGCCGAAATAGCTCTGCCATTCGATGTCGCTCGCCGCCGCGCCGGCCGGCGCGGCAGTGGCGCCGGGGTAGGCCGCCGCAACCGGCGCTGCCGGGCGCTCGTAGGCCGGAATCATGGTCGTGCAGCCGGCGAGCGAGAGCGCGAGCGCAACGCCGCCGGCGACGCGAGTCAAGCGGAGGCGGCTCACGATCGCTCTCCCTTGTCGTCGGCTGCCGGCGGAGCGTCGTCCTCATGCGCGTACTTGCGGCGCTGGCGTTCGCTGCCCTTGAAAAAGCTGCGCACGACGACGAAGAACACCGGAACGAACAGCACCGCCAGCGAGACCGAGGTGATCATGCCGCCGATCACGCCGGTGCCGAGGACGTGTCGGCTCGATGATCCGGCACCGGAGCCGAGCACCATCGGCAGCGTGCCGAGGATGAACGCGAACGAGGTCATGAGTATCGGCCGGAAACGCAGATGGGCGGCGGCCAGCGCGGCTTCCACCGCAGTCTTGCCCTGCGCCTGCAGATCCTTGGCGAACTCGATGATCAGAATCGCGTTCTTCGCCGACAGGCCGATGATGGTGATCAGCGCCACCTGGAAGTACACGTCGTTCGAGTAGCCGCGCAGGGTGACGCCCAGCAGCACGCCCAGCACGCCCAGCGGCACCACCAGCAGCACCGACATCGGGATCGACCAGCTTTCATACAGCGCGGCGAGGCACAGGAACACCGCGAGAATGGCGAAACCGTAGAGGATGAACGCCTGCGCGCCGGCGATTTTTTCCTCGCGCGACTGGCCGGTCCACTCAAAACCGAAGCCCGGCGGCAGCTTGGCCGCCATTTGCTCCATCTCGGCGAGCGCGGCGCCGGTGCTGTAGCCGGGCGCGGCGTTGCCGTTGATGCGCATGGCGGGGTAGCCGTTATAGCGCACCGTCTGCATGGCGCCGGTCACCCAGGCGGTGGAGGCGAACGCGGACAGCGGCACCACCTTGCCCTCGTTGTTGGTGGCGTTCAGGCGCAGCAGGTCTTCGGGCAACATGCGCGCCGGCGCATCCGCCTGCACCAGCACGCGCTGCACGCGACCCTGGTTCGGGAAGTCGTTCACATAGGCCGAGCCGAGCGCGATGGAGACCGTCGCGTTGATGGCATCGAAGCTCACGCCGAGCGCGTTGGCGCGGTCGCGGTCTATGGTCAGTTCCAGCTGCGGCGCATCTTCCAGCCCGTCGGGGCGAACCTGGGTCAGCACCTTGCTCTGCATGGCCATGCCCAGCATCTGGTTGCGCGCGGCGAGCAGCGCGTCGTGGCCGCTGCCGCCGCGGTCCTGCAGACGGAAGGAGAAGCCCGACGAGGTGCCCAGCTCCGGGATCGGCGGCGGACTGAGCGGAAAGATGAAGGCGTCGCGTATGCCCATCAGCGCACCGAAGGCGCGGCCGGCGATGGCCTCGACCGCATGGGCGGGGCCGGCGCGCTCCGCCCAATCCTTCAGCGTGACGAATGCCAGCGCCGCGTTCTGGCCCTGGCCCGAGAAACTGAAGCCGAGCACGCTGACCATGCTCTTCACTTCGGACTGCTTGAGCATGTAGCCTTCGACCTGCTGCATCACCGCGAGCGTGCGCTCCTGCGTGGCGCCCGGCGGCAGCTGGACATTGACCAGCATGATGCCCTGGTCTTCGGCCGGCAGGAACGACGTCGGCAGCCTCACGTAGAGCAGGCCCGCGGCCACGATGATCGCCAGGTAGAGGATCAGAAAGCGCCCGGCGCGCTTGAGGATGCGCGCGACCCAGCCTTCGTAGCCCTTGGCCGTGCGCGCGAAACCGCGGTTGAACCAGCCGAAGAAACCCGTCTTCGCGTGATGATGACCGGCCTCCACGGGCTTGAGCAGCGTGGCGCACAGCGCGGGCGTGAGCGACAGGGCCATGAACGCCGAGAAACTGATGGATGCGACCATCACCACGGCAAATTGCCGGTAGATGTTGCCGATCGAGCCCGCAAAGAAGGCGAGCGGCACGAACACCGAGATCAGCGCCACCGTGATGCCGATGATGGCGCCCGAAATCTGCCGCATCGCCTTGCGCGTCGCCTGCAGCGGCGGCAGTCCTTCCTCGCTCATGATGCGTTCGACGTTCTCGACCACCACGATGGCGTCGTCCACCACGATGCCGATCACCAGCACCATGCCGAACATGGTCAGCACGTTGATCGAAAATCCCAGCGCCAGCAGCACGGCGAAGGTGCCGAACAACGCGACCGGCACCACGATGGTCGGGATGATGGTATAGCGGAAGCTCTGCAGGAACAGGTACATCACCAGGAACACCAGTCCCACCGCCTCGATCAGGGTAACGGCCACCTCGGTGATGGAGATCTTGATGAAGCGCGAACTGTCGTAGGGAATCTGGTACTTCACGCCCTGCGGGAACAATTTCGACAGCTCGTCCATGCGCTTGTGCACGGCCGCCGCGGTGGCGAGCGCATTGCCGGTGGGTGTGAGCTGCACGCCGATGCCGGTGGACGGATTGCCGTTCAGGCGCGCCGAGGTCGCATAGGCCTGGGCGCCCAGTTCGATGCGCGCGACATCGCGCAGCCGCACGCTGGAACCGTCGGTGTTGGCGCGCAGCACGACCTTGCCGAATTCCTCGGCCGAGGTGAACTGGCCTTTCACCACCACCGTGGCCGAAATGCCCTGGCCGGCGACGTTGGGCAGCTCGCCGATGGTGCCCGAGGACACCTGCACGTTCTGTCCGCGGATCGCCGCGACGACGCTCTCCGGAGACAGGTTGTAGCCTTGCAGCTTGGCGGGGTCGATCCACACGCGCATCGCGCGCTCGGTGCCGAACAACTGCGCCTGTCCGACGCCCGGTATGCGCTGGATTTCGGGCAGCACGTTGCGCGACGCGTAGTCGCCCAGCGCGATCGGGTCATACTGCGGGTTGTCCGACGAGAGGATGGTGAACAGCAGGAAATTCGAGCGTGACTTGTCCACGCGCACGCCTTGCTGCGTGACCACCGACGGCAGCCGCGGCGTCGCGCGGGCCAGGCGGTTCTGCACGTCCACCTGAGCCAGATCGGGGCTGGTGCCGGGCTCGAAGGAGAGCGTGATGGAGCCCGTGCCGTTGGCCTGGCTCACCGATTCCATGTACATCAATCCGGGCGAGCCGTTCATCTCGCGCTCGATGACGCTGATCACGCTGTCTTCCAGTGTCTGGGCAGAGGCGCCGGGGTAAATGGCGCTGACGATGATCGAAGGCGGCGCGACCGTCGGATACTGTGCGATCGGCAGCTGCGTCATGGCAACCCCGCCCATCACCAGTATGAACAGCGCGATCACCCACGCGAAAACCGGGCGGTCTATGAAGAACTGGGCCATGAACGAGGCCCCTTACTTGCCGGGGGCGGCTGGCACCGCCTTGGGCGCCGCAGCGGCGCTGCCGCCGTTGCCTGCTTTCGCCGCCGCAGGCTGCCACGGCACCGCTTTCACCGGCGCGCCGGGCTGCAGTTTCTGGAAGCCGTCGACCATCACCTGCTCGCCGGCTTTCAGCCCCTCGAGCACGGTCCACTGCCCGTCCTGCGCCGCGCCGATCTTGACCGGACGCGGCGTCACTTTGCCGTCGGCGCCCACCACCATCACGCTGTCGCCCGCGCCCGAGCGCGTCACCGCCTGCTGCGGCACTTGTATCATCTCTTGCGCCTGCGCCTGCTGCAGGCGCACGCGCACGTACATGCCCGGCAGCAGCACGCCGTCGGGGTTGGGCAGTTCGGCGCGCAGCATGATCTGGCCGGAGGTGGGATCCACCGTCAGGTCTGCGAACAGCAGTCTGCCGGCCCTGGCGTACTCGGTGCCGTCCTCGAGGACGACGCGCACGCCGGTCGCATCGCCTGCCGCAGTGCGCTTGAACTTGCCGCTGTCGACCGCCTTGCGCAGGCGCAGCACCTCGGCGGTCGATTGCGTGAAGTTCACATACATCGGATTGATCTGCTGCACCAGGGCGAGTTGTGTCGCCTCGCCTTGCCCCACCAGTGCGCCTTCGGTCACCAGCGTGCGGCCGATGCGCCCGGCGATAGGCGCGGTCACGCTGGCATAGCCGAGGTTGATCTGCGCCGTCTGCACCGCGGCTTTGGCCGCGGCCACATCGGCGTCGGCCTGCTGCCGCGCGGCGACCGCGTTGACATACTCCTGTTTGCTGATGGCATTGGCCTCGACCAGGGGCTGGTAGCGCTCGGCCTGTGCCGCGGCCTGAGTCAGATTGGCCTGCGCGCGCAACAGCGACGCTTCGGCGCTGGCGAGCGAGGCGCGATACGGTGCGCTGTCGATTTCATACAGGCGCTGGCCGGCTTTGACGTCGCTGCCTTCATGGAACAGGCGCTGCTGCAGAATTCCCGCCACCCGGGCGCGCACCTGGGCCACGCGCGAGGCCTCCAGGCGGCCCGGCAGTTCGGTCACCAGGCCGACGGTGTGCGGTGTAACGGTAACCACCCCCACCTCGGTCGCCGGCCTGCCGCCACCCGGCGCGGCCGGCTGCGCATTGGTCTTGGCGTCGCATGCTGCCAGCGTAGCCGACACGGCGACAGCCACGCAGGCGGCGCGGCAGGCGCGGAACAGAATGTGCACGGAGATAGGATAGTGCAAAGCAGCCATGGATTGCCTTCCGCGAGAAGCGCCCCGCACGGAGGGGGGCGCATATATTAAGAAGTAGCGCCAACTCGACCCCGGCATTATATCTTCGGCTGGCGCCTTCGTTTGACGTGGTTTGAACCCGCGACCGCGGTGTCGCGCCGTTCCGGTCTGCTTTGTCAGTGCACGGTCTGCTGGCGCAAGTGCTCCGCGCGTTTCATCTCCAGGTACGCGTCGCGGTCGATCTCGTGCAATTGCCGTGGGTAGCGCTCGGCGGCTGCAAACCAGCTCTGAAGGCGGTGTTCAAGCTGAGCCGCAGGCGTCGCGCCGGCAGAGCCCAGATAGCTGTCGATCGCGAGGTAGTAGCGCATGGTGTTGCGCTCCACCAGGCCGCGCACACCGCCTATATAGCGGGTCTGGCCGTCGGCCTGGGTCCCGCTTACGGTGAAGCCCACTTTGCCGCTGCCTAGGGTGCCGAGATAAGTCTGCATGGCCAGCCGTCCGGCGAGATGGACTGTGTACGAATACCTGAGATGCAAAAAGGTCTTGCCGTTCGGAACCGCCATCATTTCCAGAACGATGCGGTAATCGCTGGTGCCCAGCGGCCCGTCTTCGGCGACGAGCACGATTTCGATATAGTCCGAAGTCGCGGCGGCAACGCGGTAATGGAACTCGAGGCGCGACGTGTCGGCCAGTTTCTCCGGCGTCTTCCTGCCGATGTTGATTCCAAGGGTGACTCCCGACGGCCCGTGCGCCGCACGACAATATTTGGTATTGACGTGCAGCAGCATTACGTCACACCAGTGATCCGGGTTGTTCAGCCCGGAACTCGCCGCCTCAAACGGGAAATCGATGACCGCGTAGATGTCGCCGCGCACGGCGTCCGGAGTTTCGGCGGAATCGAGAACAATCGGTTGCCGGAATTGGCTCAGCCGCAGCGCCTGCTCCAGCGACGCGTACTTGGTGCCCAACGCCGCCAAGGATTCCGCATTCGTCGCGGCGGTCCACGCCGCGCCCGAAGTGCAGAAGAGCAGCAGGCATAGCAGCGAGCGCAAGGTCCCCGTCCTTCCTGGAAAGGACAGAATTACACCCTTGAACCTGGCTTCTTGAGGTCTTCTTTCAGATCGCCAAGCCCCGCCTGGGCGTTGCCGACGATGGTTTGAAGCTGTCCTTCCTGCTCCAGCGCCTTGTCGCCGGTTACCTTGCCGGCGACGTCTTTCACTTTGCCCTTCACTTCTTTGACGCGGCCTTTGGCTTGATCCTGGTTCACGGTGTTCTCCTGGCAATTGATCGATGGCGATGGTCGGGAGCGTCCTGGCACTGGCTTCCAACGCTTACCGTGACAAGGATAGGCACAATATGCGTCGCGTTCTGTACGCTGGCGTCCATAGCCATTTTCGTCAGACCCATGTCGCCGGGGTAAGCGCGGACGCGTCACGCCCTGCTGCGGGCCGGGCCGTGCCCGGACGATCAAGTCATCCGTTTGGCCTATAGACGATGCTGGCGGAATCCGCATAATGGGATCGGATGGCGCGGTTCTTCCCTATTGCGCCGAACAATGCCCGGATCGGCGAGAGAGTCAACATGACAGATGGGCCAGCGAAGGACTGTCCGCCGCTTCTGAACCAGAAGCGGCTGAGCATGACCGATGCGCTAAGGAATGGCTTTCCGTTGTTTCTCAACGAAAAGGCCATGCGGTCGGCGATCGAGGCGATTTGCGCCGATTTCGGAAAAGTGAAAACCCTGAACATACTTCCTGCGATGCAGGGGACCAGCCTGCATTGCGCTTGCTCCCTGCGGCTGGATTCTGCGCAAGCCGAGGTAGCCCTGAAGGCGAGGTTCCAGGTAATGGAACACGCCGGGGAGTTCCATTTCATGGTGGATGTAGACGAGAGATGGACCGGCCGGAAGACCTAGTTCACGGCTAGTCGGATTCGGCACCCTCGGCCAGGTGCGGATACTCGGCCTTCAATACCGGCCCGTCCTTGCGCCAGGCGTAACACCCGTCGACAAAAGACAGCGTGCGCCTGTCGGGCCACTGCCGCGGATCTTCGCCGTTCAGCCGTTGCCGCGCAAGGCGGTCCGGAAACGACGCCTGCATATAGGTATTTCCCACCTGGCCGAGGAGGTCGGTCAGGTGGGTGCAACCCAGGGTGCCGCCTAGCCTCTCCCTCACAGCGCTGCTGAAACCGGGACCGATGCGCAAGCCGATCAGTCTGCGATAGTCGGTGGCGACGTCGGTGCATTCCGGCCAGGGCGCGGCCATGGTGTTAGCCGTCACCTCGCAGATCTGGTAGTCGTCGTCGATCACGACGCACAGCGAGAGATGATGGATCCGTTCGCCGGGCAGGATGTCGGGCCGCGAGCTGAACGGCACCGCCTGCGCTTTCTCGTCGGCAACGCTGGCCTCGATCTGCCACAAGCCGTCCTTGCGCCGGTAGCCGCGACAGACGATCTGCCGGGTATGCACCAGTTCCATGCCTGCTTCGTGTTCGTCTGCCATCGTTTCATCCTTGTTGGCGTTGTTGCTCGATCCGATCGCCGCGCTCGCCGCCTATTTCACCGCGGACAGCCGTTTTACCCCGGCGACAAAGCGCTGCAAGGTGCTCGAGAGCACGCCGCGCGCAAGCGTAACGTCGATCATCTGAAACCGCCCGCGCGTTCTTACCGCCGTGTCCAGGGCGCGTTTCAACTCGGCGCGCGTGCCCACGCGCACGCCGTCCCCGCCCAATCCGCCCGCCATTTCGGCAAATCCCCAGTGATCCAGGTCGTTGAATGCGGACTCGGGCTGAAAGGTGCGCAGCATTTCCCAACTCGCGTTATTGAACAGCAGGACGATAGGGTCCCAGCCGTAGCGCCGGCAGTTGCCCAGTTCCCATCCGGTCATCTGGAAGGCGCCGTCGCCCACCAGGATCAGGGGCCGCTGCCCGGTGGCAGCCTGCAGGCCGAGGCCGGCCGGGACGCCGTAGCCCATGGTCGCGTAGTACCCCGGCGCCACCAGCGCGGTGTGTTCGATTTCCATGGCGGTAAACAGGCAATCGCCGACGTCCGAAGCGATAGGCATTTTGCCGTGCTCGGCCATCAGATCGTTGACGGCGGTCGCGATGTCGGTCGGGGTGATGCCGGCGCCGTCGGCTGGCATGTTCCGCGGGAAAATCTGGCGCTGCGCGGAAAACGCCTTTTCGCGGGGTTCGACACGCGCCAGCATGCGATCGACCAATGCCCGCAGCGGCAGCTGCGCATAGGTGTGATAGCCGATGGTTACCCGGCCGTCCAGCGCCTGTATGGTCTTGCGCATGTCGATCTTGGTTTCGGAAACCGCGAAATTGGTATCGCAGACGATTTCCCCCAGCAGAAACAGACCATCCGAGCCTTCCACCAGCTGCGTCACCCCCGGCAGGCCGGCGACGCCCATGTAGGTGCCGACCAGCCCCGCATTGTGTTCGGCCAAGAGGCCTCGCCCCATGAAACTCGTGACGATAGGCAACCCGAGGCGGCGCCCGAGCAGTGCCACTTTCTCCTCCAGGCCGAAACGGCGCACTTCCACGCCGGCCATCAGCACCGGCGAGCGGGCCTCGGCCAGGCGTGCGAGAATTTCCTCGACGCAGGCATCGAGCGCGTCCTGGTCCGGCAGGGGCTCCGTTTCCCGTATCACCGGGCCGCAGGGCAGCGCCACCATGTCGCGCGGAATTTCGATATACACCGGCTCCGAGTTGCGCAGGCAGTTGGCCAGGACGCGCGCGATATCGGCCGGCGCGCGCGCAGCGTCGTCGAGCTTCACCTGGTCGCAGGTAATTTCGCGGAACATCTGGAATTGTGAATCCAGCGTCTTCGCCTGGTGGTGCAGCAGCAGGCCGGAACGCGCTTCGCCCTTTCCCGGGCCGCCCGAGAGCACCACGAGGGGCACTTTTTCGGCGTAAGCGGCGGCCACTGCGTTGACCATGTTCAGCGCCCCGGCGCCGTAGGTCACAGCGGCCACGCCCAGGCTCATGTTGATCCGCGCCGACGCATCCGCTGCGAAACCGACACCGGGCTCGTGCGACAGGGTATGCAGCGGCAGGATGTTCGACTGCTCGATGATCCGGAAGTAGGGCAGGGCGAAGTCGCCGGGAATGCCGAATATCTGGCGCGCGCCATGCGCCTTGAGTGCGTGCAGCAGGGATTCGGTGAGGTTCATGTCTGGGTGTCCGGGAGTAGACCGATGCGGCATTATCCCTCGGCTTGGCCGCGCGTTGTGTTCAGCCGGACGCATACTTCGCCTATACTGGACAGGCTATACGCGCCATGAGGAGCAGGGCATGACCACGGAGACCAAGAAGGACGTTTTCTACAGCGATATGCTGGTGCGCTTCTCGCATTGCGATCCGGCCGGCATCATCTTCTATCCGCACTATTTCGTGATGTTCAACGGGCTGGTGGAGGACTGGTTCAACCACGCGCTGGAGATCAACTATGCGGACTTCATCACCACGCGGCGCATGGGGCTGCCCATGGTCAATATCCAATGCGATTTCGTCGCGCCGTCCAAGATCGGAGAGGTCATCACGCTGACGCTGCAATTGAAGCGCATCGGCAGGAGTTCGCTCACGCTCGCGGTTGGCGCCCAGCTGGACCAGCAGAAGCGGATTACAGCGCAGCTCACGCTGTGCGTGTTTTCCTTCGACACCAAACGCGCCGTGCCCATTCCCGACGATCTGCGGCAGCGCCTGACCGATTTCCAGCAGGGACGACTGGAGCATCCCTGGAGGCAGGCCTAGCGGTCGGAGCAAGGCGAACCCGGCATTGCCGGTGCGCGAAGCACAGGGCGATTAGCGCGCGCGCATGGTACCCGGCAGCCATAGCGCGATCTGCGGCCAGATCATCACCAGCGCCATCACCGCGATCATCAGCAGCACATAGGGCGCCGCGCCGCGCACGATCTGGCCCATCGGCGCCTTGGAAATCGCTTTTATGGTGAACAGGTTCATGCCCACCGGCGGCGTGATCTGGGCCAATTCGAGATTGATCACCAGCAGTACGCCGTACCAGATGGGGTCGATGTGCAGATGCGCCATCGCCGGCATGATTACCGGCGTGGTGATGAGGATGATCGCGATCGACTCGAGAAACATGCCGAGCACGAAGATCAGCGCCATCATCACGATCAGAAAGCCGGCTACGCCGATGTCCGCGGCAATCACCGCCTGTACGATCTGTTGCGGCAGGCGCAGCTTCGTCAGGACGTGGCCGAACACGGACGCACCCGCCAGGATCATGAACAGCATCGCCGACACGCGGCAGGCATCGACCGCCGCGCCCCAGATAGCGCGCAATCCCACCGTGCGGTAGACGACTGCCGCCACGAACAGCGCCAGCCAGGCGCCGGCCGCCGCAGCTTCGGTGGCGGTAAACACGCCGGCATACATGCCGCCGAGGACGAACACCGGCAGCGAAATGGCCCACAGCGACTTGCGTATCGTCGCCATCGCTTCGTTCAGGCTGGCGCGCGCCTCGCGTTTGATGTGGCGGTGGGCGACCGCGGTGCTGATCATGCTCCAGGCGGCGAACACCGCGGCCATCAGCAACCCGGGCAGGATGCCGGCCATGAAAAGGCCGCCGATCGAAGTGTCGGTGGTGACGCCGTAGAGCACCATCGGGCCCGAGGGCGGGATCAGGATGCCTAGCGTGCCGCCTGCGGCGACCAGCCCGTAGGCCGCCTTGGGGTCGTAACCATAGCGCACCATCTGCGGGATGGCTACCGCGCCTATGGTCAATGCCGTGGCGACGCTGGAACCGGAGATTGCCGCGAAAATGGTGCAGGCGAGGATGGTGGCGAGGCCCAGCCCGCCGGGCAGATGGCGCGTGAGCGTGTAGGCCATGTTGTACAGGTCGTCGACGATGCGGCCGCGGATCATGATCTGCGCCATGAAGGCGAACAGCGGGATCGCAACCAGCAGGTAGCGATTGATCTCGCCGAAAATCACTTCGGTCACCGAACCGAGCTCGCCCTGGGTGACGAAGAGCAGGGCCCCGCCGAACAATGCCAGCCCGGCGAAAATCGGGAGCCCGGTAAACAGCAGCAACAACAGCCCGAGGAAGAGTAGCGCGATGGTCATTCCGCCACCTTGTTTGCGTCTTTCGGCGAGTCCGTCGGCGCGAGGCCGGCGAGCACGCGCCACAGCGCCTCGATGGCTGCAAGCAGCAGCAGCGCGCCGCCCACCGGCATCAGCAGCATGAGCCACCAGGTCGGCCATTCGAGCGAACCCTCGGTTAAGAGGCCCAGCGTGCGCGCGAGCATCGCCGTGTCCCAGCCGTTGAAAATGAGTACGCAGGCGAAGGCGCCGGTCGCGAGCGCAGCCCAGGCCCGGGCCCAGCGGCGGCCCTTGTCCGAGAGCCGTACGACCAACAGGTCGACGCCTATGTGTTCGCCGTGGCGCAGGGTCTGTGCCGCGGCCAGCATCACGATAGCCACCAGGTTGAAGCCGACGACATCGTCGACCCAGACGGGCGCGGCGTTGAACGCATAGCGCATCACCACCGCCCAACCGATCAGGACGAATGAGACCAGCAATCCGGTGGCGGCAAGCGCCATGGCAGCATCGGCCAGCAGGCCGACCGTGCGCCCCAGCACGCGCAGCGCCGTTCCCCCGGGAGCGGCGGCGTTGCCCTTATTCACGCGCATCGCGTCGGGCAGATCAGAGGCGGTCTATCAATTCGAGCAACTTGACGCCATCCGGTGCAGTTTCGCGCAGGAATTCTTTTTTTACCGCCGGCTGCATTGCATTGGCCATCGCCTTTTCCTGCGCCTTGGTCAAGACCGTGGTTTGCATGCCCTTGTCGTTGAGCGCTTTGACGTCCTCCGGCGACACACCGTCGGTCTTGCTGATCGAGCGTTGCACCGCCTTGTCCGCCGCCTTCTGGATCGCTGCGCGCAGGTCGGCCGGCAGGCCCTTCCACCAGGCCGGGTTCACCACGATGTTGTCGAAGGCGAGGATGGTGTTCGAGGCCACGCCGTACTTTTGCACTTCGTAATACTTGCGGCTATAGGCGGCCTTCACGCTGGTGAAGCCGGCGTCGAGCACTCCGGTCTGCAGCGACTGGTAGACCTCGGAACCCGGCATGGCCGAAGGCGCCGCTCCCATCGCCGTCAGGCCGCTGTCATACAGTTTGTTCAGCCCGCGGATCTTTATGCCGGCGAAATCGGCCGGCGCCACCAGCGGCTTCTTCGCCGAAGTGAAAATGCCGTCGTTGCTGTCGACGATCCAGGCGATGTTCTTGACCCCTTTGGCCTCCATCTTGGCGTCGAGAAACTTTGCCGCCTCCGAGTGCATGAAGGCTTTCTGCTTGGCCACCGAGGTCATCAGGTAGGGGATGATGGTGACGCTCATTTCGGGGATGGTGCCGCCCCATTGAAAGCTCAAGATCATCGCCGCCTCGACCTTGCCGCTCGCCACAGCCGGGTGGTTCTGGTTCGGCTTGAACAGTTGCGCCGACCCGAAGTTCTGCACCTCGACGCGGCCCTTGGTCGCTTCCTTCACTTCCTTCGCGAACTGATCGAGGTTGACCGCCGTGTGATGCGTAGGCGGAAGTTGGTGGCTGATGCGCATCGTGTAGTCGGCTGCCAGCGCGCTGCTGGAAAAGCAGATTGCCGCGATGGCGGCACTACCCAGTTTGAACGTGCTGCTCATGGTGCTTCCTCCTCCAAGGATGAAATCGGATGCCTGCTGGCCGGCGGTTGCAAGAAATTGGCTGCCTGCGCGTGGTGCAATTCAGGCTCACTCTGCGTGCTGCCCGGCGGGAATGTCCCAAATGTACACCACACTCGACCGGCATGATGCATCGGCTTAGGCAACGGCGGCGCCGCCGGATTCGCCCCGTTTCGCGTTCATGCCGGAAATCGCCCGCGTAGTTCCTCGAAGGAGACGAGTTCGCCGGCAATCGCACTGGCCGCGACGGTCGGCGGGCTGGCCAGCCAAACATCGCCCGGACCGGAACGGCCCGGAAAGTTCCGGTTGATCGCGCTCACGGTCACTTCGTCCGCGCGCGTGGACGAACCCGGCCCGCCGCCGGCGCAGGCGCCGCAGGAGGGCAGGAGCATTTCCGCGCCGACGCGCTCGAAAACTTCCAGATAGCCGCGCGCTATGCAGTAATCCCTGACCGCCATGGTGCCGAACTGCAGGTAGAGCTTCACGCCCGGGGCGGCGCCTAAGCCGTGTTCGATCGCCCAGGCGAGCACGGCGTGATACTGGTCGAAATCCTCGCGCTTGCCCGCGGTACACGATCCGCCATAGGCGATGTCGACTTTCGCTCTGCGCTTCAGGCCGGCCAATGGAATGCCGTTGCCGGGGTCGCCGGGTCTGGCGACCATAGGGGTGAGGGCAGAGCAGTCGATAGCGATGGATGCTGAATAAGCAGCGCCTTCATCGCTCTTCATCCATGGCTCGATCTGGAAATCGATGCCGCGGCGCTCGCGCAAGAAACGCTGCGTCTCGGCGTCTGGCGCGACGATGCCGGTAAAGCCGCCAAGCTCCGCCGCCATGTTGGTGAGGGTGGTGCGCTCGTCTGTCGAAAGCTGCGCGATTGCCGGGCCGGCGAATTCGAAAACCTTGCCGACGCCGCCGCCCGCCTTGATGTCGGTGAGGGCGAGCAGATGCAATACCAGATCCTTTGCGGTCACTCCCGCAGGGAGGCGGCCGTTGAGTTCGATGCGCATGGTCTGCGGCACGGTCAGCCTGATGGCTCCATAGACCATGCTGAAGGCCATGTCGGTCGAACCGACGCCGAAGGCAAGGCAGCCCAGCGCGCCGCTGTGGGTGGTGTGCGAATCGGTCCCCACGACCACCTGGCCGGGCAGCGCGTAGGTCTCGGCCATCATCGCATGGCAGATGCCTTCGGAACCTTCGCCACTGGGCAGGTAGCCGTGGTTGCGCAAGCCATATTCCGCGGCGAAATCCTGATGTGCCTGCGACAACCCCTTAACGCCAGGCAGCAGCTTGTTCTGGATATGAATGGGACTGCGGTGCGCGAATGTCAGATGGTCCTCGAACAGCAGAATCTTCTCTCGATCGTGCATCGCCACCGGGCGCGCGAAATTGCTGTGCAGAATGTGCGCGATCATCCCGGTGTAGTACTCGATGGAAAAGCGCCAGTCGGCGCGCACGAAGCCGCCTTCGCCGATCTTGAGCGGCTTCGCCGGATCAAGTGCGTGTCGCGCGAGGATTTTCTCAACCAGGGTCCGCGCCAGGGCGGGTTCTGTCGAAGTCGCGGTCGGGGAACGCGAGGAGGCCGCGATGCGCTGCTTCTTCCCGTACGCCAGCAGTCCGCCACAGCGCAGCAGGTCGGCTGCCAGGGCTTCGCGCCCGCTGATGAGTTCTTCGACTGAAATGGCTTCGCCGCGCCGGATGCGATCGACGAGGCCGAAATCGCTCGAAGTGAACAGGCCGAGATTGTCGCAATTCTGGCGAAAAATGCGCTCGAAACTCTCCGCGATGACCAGGCGTATGCCCGCAGATACGTGCGCCAGCGGGCTGTGCTCGCGCGACGAGCCCTTGCCGTAGCGCTTGCCGCCGACGATGACCGAAAACCCGCCGTCCTTGATCGCATTCCTGGCGACGGGATTCCGGTCGCCGGCCTTGTATGCGAGCAGCAAGCCCGCGCCTATGCGTTCATCGAACAGCAGGCACACGGTCTGCGGCGTCATCTCGTCCGTCGAAATGTCGTCGCGCAGCGGCTTGGCTTCGTCCAGGGCCAGGGTCCTGCCCGCGAATTGGGCATCCATTGTTTTCGGATCGCCGCTAAGAAACAGAATCCGACCCGGCAACCGCAACTGCGTCATGTTAGCGTCCATGGCGCTAATCTAGGCACAAACGCGCGTGCGCGGAAGCGGCAATGTGTCCCTTCGCCGCAGCGCGGGCGATCGAGCCTTCCCTGGCGGTGGCGACGAACAGACGCAGGCTGTATGGATCAATGCGAACGGCCATGGGCGCAATCTTAACCCGGGATGCCGAGGCCAGCGCGGAGGATAAGGCTGGGCCTGTTTCAGACTGCCAAATCGATGGCGCGAAAAAACGGGTTTGAGCCGCCGGCTACACCGCCAGCACTTCGATGTCCGGCTCTATCGTCTTCAGTAGCTGCTCGATGCTGACCAGCGTGCCCGACATCGAGCTCGGGCAGCTGCCGCAGGCGCCCTGGTAGTGCACGGTCAGCCGGTTGCCCTCCAGTCCCAGTACATGGAGGTCGCCGCCGTCGCCCTGCAGGTAGGGGCGGATCTGCTCATCGAGCAAGCCGTTGATCATGTACAGCCGCTGCTGATCGTCGGGGCTCAGGCTGTCGATGTCGGTCATGGCCGCGGCGGTGGCCAGCTTGGCGGATTGCTCGCTGGCGGCCGGTGCGGCACGTACCCGGTCCGCGACCCGGCGCAGCAGCTGCTGCCAATCCGCGCTCCCGTCCTGGGTGACGGTGAGCCAGTGGTCGACGTAGAACACGTTGGTCACGTGCTCGATGTCGAAGATCGAGGCGGCCAGCAGATCGTCTTCGGCCTGCGCGGCATTGTCGTAGGAGCGCGCAATACCCCAAGTCAGCGGCTCCTTGAGGATGAACTTCTTCGCGTTCGGATTCGGCGTGTCTTCGATGTTGGCGATTTTTGGCATAGTCTGTTTGATTCAGGCATCGCCGAGCGGGGCGTGCATCGGGTCGTTTTCGGATTCGGTCGACGTGTCCGCGACCGAGTGGAGCGCTGCGTGCAGCGTGTGCCAGGGCAGGATGGCGCATTTGACGCGCGTCGGCAGGTCGCGCACCCCCGCAAACACGGTGAGCCGGCCGAGATGGTGCGCTTGTTTTTCAACGTCGATCTGCCCGGTCGCCATGTCGCGGAATTCCTGGATCAAGGTCTCCGCATCCTGCAGCGTCTTGCCCTTGACGTTCGCCGTCATCATCGACGCCGAGGCCTTGCAGATGGCGCAGGACTCGCCGTGAAATGCGATCGCGGCGATGTGGTCCCCGTCCAGATTCAGCGCGATGCTGAGGTGGTCGCCGCACAGCGGGTTGTGGCCTTCTGCCTTGTGGCTTGCCTGCGCCAGCTCGCCGTAGTTCCGCGGCTTGCGGTTGTGATCGAGTATGACTTCCTGATACAGGGATTTCGAATCGGCCATCAGGAGAACACCTTTTGCACGTTGCGGATGCCCGCCACCAGCGCGTCGACTTCGGCCGGCGTGTTGTAGAAAGCGAAGGAGGCGCGCGAGGTTGCCGGCACCTTGAAGCGCTGCATCACCGGCTGCGCGCAATGGTGCCCGGTGCGCACCGCGACGCCGTCCTGGTTCAGCAGCGTGCCGACGTCATGCGGATGCACGCCCTCGAGCGCGAACGACAGCACTGCGGCTTTTTCTTTCGCGGTGCCGATGAGGCGCACGCCCGGCATGCGCTGCAACTGCGCGGTGGCGTATTCGAGCAGGGCGTGTTCGTGCGCGGCGATCGCGTCCATGCCGATTCCAGAGAGGTATTCGACCGCCGCGCCCAGGCCGATCGCGGCGGCGATCGGCGGCGTGCCGGCCTCGAACTTCTGCGGAATCACGTTGTACGTGGTCTTCTCGAAAGTGACCGACAGGATCATGTCGCCGCCGCCCTTGAACGGCTGCATGCGCTCGAGGAGCATCGCCTTGCCGTAGAGGACGCCGATGCCGGTCGGGCCGCACAGCTTGTGCCCGGAAAACGCGTAGAAATCGCAATCGAGGTCCTGCACGTCGACGTTCATGTGCGGCGCCGCCTGCGCGCCGTCGACCAGCACCGGCACGCCGCGCGCATGCGCGAACGCGATCATCTGTTTCACCGGATTGACGCTGCCCAGCGCGTTGGACACGTGGGTCACGCCGACCAGCTTGGTGCGCGCAGTGAACAGCTTTTCGTACTCGTCGATCAGCAGCTCGCCGGCGTCGTTGATCGGCACGACGCGGATCTTTGCGCCTTTTTCCTCGGCCAGCATCTGCCAGGGCACGATGTTCGAATGATGCTCCAGCGTGGTCAGGATGATTTCGTCGCCGGCGCCTATGAACTTGCGCCCCCAGCCGTGCATCGCCAGGTTGATCGCCTCGGTGGTGCCGCTGGTGAAGATCACTTCGCGCTCCTCGCGCGCGTTGATGAAGCGCGCGAGCTTGCGGCGGGCTGCTTCGTATTCGGCGGTGGCGATCTCCGACAGGGTGTGGACGGCGCGGTGGATGTTGGCGTGCTGCGTCGTCTGGTAGCGCACCAGGCGGTCGATTACCTGCTGCGGCATCTGGCTCGAAGCTGCGTTGTCGAGGTAGACCAGCGGCTTGCCGCCGGGCGCGAGCTTGAGGATGGGGAAATCGGCGCGGATGCGCGCGACGTCGAACGCCGATCCGGGGCGCGATTTCAGCACTGGCTGGCGCGCGCTCATGCGGTGCGCGCCGCGCCGGTTTCGGCGGTCTGGGTCCGTGCCAGCACCGCCTGCTCCAGCCGGTTTCGCAGTGAGGCAACGGGGATGCGCTCGATGACCTCGGCGCCGAAGGCGTAGGTCAGCAGGTTGCGCGCCGCGGTATCCGACAGGCCGCGGCTCTTGAGATAGAACACTTCATCGATATCGAGCTGGCCGACGGTCGCGCCGTGGGCGCATTTCACGTCGTCGGCGAAAATCTCGAGTTGCGGCTTGGTGTCGACGCGCGCCTTGCCGCTCAGGAGCAGGTTGCGGCTCGATTGCGCCGAATCGGTGCGCTGTGCGCCCGGGCGCACCATGATGTTGCCGTTGAACACCGCGCGCGCGGCGCCGTCGACGATGCACTTGTGCAGCTGCCGGCTCGTGCCCTGCGGCATGGCATGGTCGATCAGCGTATGGCTGTCGGCTAGCTGCGCGCCGCCGATCAGCGCCAGACCGTCGACGCTGCACTCGGCGCCCTCGGCCGTGAGCCGCACGTTGAGGTTGTGGCGCGAGATGCGCGCGCCTAGCGCGACGCTCACCGAGTGATAGCGGCTCGCGTGCGCCAGCGACACCGCGCAATTGGCGATGTGGAAGGCCGCGGCGCCGTCGCGCTGCACCCGGACATGATGGACGGCGGCGTTGGCGGCGAGCGCCATCTCGGTCACCGCGTTGGTGAAATAGGCGTCATCCTGCAGCGCGACGTAGTCCTCGATCACCGTGGCTGCGCTGCCGGATTCGGCGATGACCAGGCAGCGCGGGTAGCTGGCCGCGTGCTCGCGCGTCGCGATGTAGAGCAGATGCACCGGTGCGGCAAGCGCCAGGTCGCGCGGCAGGATCACCAGGGCGCCGTCGTGCAGGAAGGCGGTGTTGAGCGCGGCGAACGCGTTGCGCTCGATCGCAAGGTGCTGGCCGAGCTGCGCCTGCACCGCCGCGCCGTGCTGATTCAGGCTGGCGGCAAGATTTCCCACGGTGATTCCGGCGCGGTTGAACGAATGTTCGGGCGCGTACCTGCCGTCGACGAACACCAGCCGCGCCGCGGCTTCCGGGATGGCCCATTGATCGAGCACCGCAGGCGCGAGCGGTGCCGCGTCCTGCACCGGCTGGAAGGACTGCCTGGTCAGCGGCGAGATATCGGTGAAGCGCCAGTCCTCGTCGCGCGTGGTCGGCACGGAGAGCGTGCCGACCCGGTCGACAGCGTGCGCGCGCAGCTGATTCAGCCAGGCGAGCGGGCCGGCCGGGGGCTGCCCCTGCAGCAGGCTGTCGAGATAACGGGTGGTGGAAACGGTATTCATGTGGCGAGGCGGGCGTTCGCCTTCACTTCGGCGCCGACCCAGTCGTAGCCGCGGGCTTCGAGTTCGAGCGCCAGTTCCTTGCCGCCGGTCTTGACGATGCGGCCCGACTCCATTACGTGCACGTAGTCGGGCACGATGTAATCGAGCAGTCGCTGGTAATGCGTGACCAGCACGACTGCGTTGTCCTTGTGCGCCAGCTGGTTGACGCCGCCGGCGACGATCCTGAGGGCGTCGATGTCCAGGCCGGAGTCGGTTTCGTCGAGGATCGCGAGCTTTGGTTCGAGCAGGGCCATCTGCAGGATCTCGTTGCGTTTCTTCTCGCCGCCGGAGAACCCTTCGTTGACGCTGCGGTCGAGGAAATCCGGATTCATTTCGAGCAGCTTCATCTTTTCGCGCACAAAGTCGTCGAATTCGAGCGGATCGAGTTCGTCTTTGCCGCGCCCGGCCTGCACCGTGTTGTAGGCGAGACGCAGGAACTGGCTGTTGGCCACTCCCGGTATTTCGATCGGATACTGAAAGCCGAGGAACACACCGGCGCGCGCGCGCGCCTCGGGTTTGAGTTCGAGCAGATTGCCGCCTTCGAATCGAACTTCGCCGCCAGTGACTTCGTAGGCGGGGTGGCCGGCGAGCACTTTGGCGAAGGTGCTCTTGCCCGAGCCGTTGGGGCCCATGATCGCGTGCACTTCGCCGCTCTTGACCGTGAGGTCCATGCCCTTGAGAATTTCGATGCCGTTGACGGTCGCATGCAGGCCACGCACCGCAAGCAGGGTCTTGCTGTCCTGGTAAATCATCCTACACTTCCTTCGAGCTTGAGGCCGAGCAGCTTGGTCGCTTCGACCGCGAACTCCATCGGCAATTGTTGAAATACGTCCTTGCAGAATCCGTTGATGATCATCGACACCGCTTCCTCGGCACCGACGCCGCGCTGGGCGAAATAGAACAGCTGGTCTTCGCCGATCTTGGAGGTCGACGCTTCGTGCTCGACCTTCGCGCTGGGGTTGTTTACCTGGATATAGGGGAAGGTGTTCGCGCTGCACTGCTCGCCGATCAGCATCGAATCGCACTGCGAGTAGTTGCGTGCGCCGGCCGCGGTAGGGGCGATCCTGACCAGGCCGCGGTAACTGTTGTTGGAATGGCCCGCCGAAATGCCTTTGCTGACGATGGTGCTGCGCGTGTTCTTGCCCAGATGGATCATCTTGGTGCCGGTGTCGGCCTGCTGATAATGATTGGTGAGCGCCACCGAATAGAACTCGCCGACCGAATTGTCGCCGCGCAAGATGCAGCTCGGATATTTCCAGGTGATCGCCGAACCGGTCTCGACCTGCGTCCACGAAATGCGCGAATTGACGCCCTTGCACAGGCCGCGCTTGGTGACGAAATTGTAGATGCCGCCCAAGCCGTTCTCGTCGCCGGCGTACCAGTTCTGCACCGTCGAATACTTGATGTCGGCGTTGTCGAGGGCAACCAGTTCGACCACCGCCGCGTGCAGCTGGTTGGTGTCGAACTTGGGTGCGGTGCAGCCTTCGAGATAGGACACCGACGCGCCTTCCTCGGCCACGATCAGCGTGCGCTCGAACTGGCCCGAGCTCTCCGTATTGATGCGGAAATAGGTCGACAGATCCATCGGGCATTTGACGCCCTTGGGGATGAAGCAGAACGAACCGTCGGTGAATACCGCCGAGTTGAGCGCCGCATAGTAGTTGTCGCCGGCCGGTATCACGCTGCCCAGGTACTTGCGCACGAGCTCCGGATGTTCGTGCACCGCCTCCGAGATCGAACAGAAGATGATGCCGACCTCGGCCAGCTTCGCCTTGTAGGTCGTCGCCACCGACACGCTGTCGAAAATCACATCGACCGCCACGCCGGCGAGTTTCGCGCGCTCGTTCATCGGCACGCCGAGTTTCTCGAAGGTGCGCAGCAACTCGGGATCGACTTCGTCCATGCTGGCGAGGGATTTCTTCGGCTTGGGCGCCGAGTAATAGGTGATCGCCTGGAAATCGATTTTCGGATATTTCACGTTCGGCCACTGCGGCTCTTCCATCGTGAGCCAATGGCGGTAGGCCGTGAGCCGGAGTTCGAGCAGCCACTCGGGCTCGTTTTTCTTCGCCGATATCAGCCGGATGGTGTCTTCGCTCAGCCCTTTGGGCGCGACATCGGCTTCGATGTCGGTGACGAAACCGTGCTGGTAGGGCTGGTTGACCAGGTTTTGCAGTGCCGTGCTCATTGCGGATTCACATAGCGTTGATTGGATAGCCGGTACACCGGGATAACTCCGATGTCATCGCGATTCGTGTTGCAGCTGTTTCGTTAAGCGGAGTGCCTTCTTACTGGACCGCGATCGCGGCGCGCTCTCGCGGCTGCCGCGCCTGGCGCATGTCGTGCACCTGAGCCGGCTGTCCGGGTTTCTGCGCGGCGACCAGTTGCGCCAGCGTTACCGCGCCGAGAAACGAGAAAATGTGCTGATTGAGGTCGGCCCACAGGTTGTGCGTAATGCATTTGCTCTCATCGCGGCAGTTCTCGCGGCCGCCGCATTGTGTCGAATCGAGCACTTCGTCGACCGCTAGTATGACTTCGGCGACGGAAATGTCCGCCATGTCGCGGGCGAGGCGATAGCCCCCGCCGGGACCGCGCACGCTGTCGACCAGCCCGCGGCGGCGCAGTTTGCCGAACAACTGCTCCAGATAGGACAGCGAGATTTTCTGTCGCTGGCTGATGGCCGCCAGCGTCACGGGGTTCTTACCCTGGCTCATGGCGAGATCGACCATGGCAGTCACGGCAAAGCGGCCTTTAGTCGTCAGCTTCATATGGGAATCCTGTTAAGTATCAGATGGCTAAGAATTGCACACCCAATAGGCGAGCAATTTTGTCAACTATACAATACCTGATAACTTCAGTCAACTATAAGCTGCTTTAGCCCGCTTCTAGCACTGGGTGCGTCGTCGGTCGCGCCATCCTGTCCGCCGGGCGCGCCGGTGCGTGGCGCTGACGGCTAACCCGTTTCGCTGCGGCCGCGAGGATTCCACAAGAAACTACTTCTTCTGGTGCGCGGCCACGATCTGCAGCAGCGGCGTGAACACCTTGGGGGTGCCGGCGACGATGTTGCCGCTGTCCAGATAATTGCCGTCTCCCTCAAAGTCGCTGACCAGGCCGCCGGATTCCTGGATCAGCAGGCTGCCTGCAGCCATGTCCCAGGGCGAAAGCCCCGTTTCCCAGAAGCCGTCCAGCCGGCCGGCGGCGACGTAGGCGAGATCGAGCGCGGCGGCGCCGGCGCGGCGCACGCCCGCGGTGCGCCCCATCACTGTGCCCAGGATGGGTAGGTACTTGTCTATGTTCCCGATCTCGCGAAACGGGAAGCCGGTGCCGATCAGCGCGTCGTCCAGTTGCGCGCGCTTGGACACGCGTATGCGACGGTCATTGAGGTAGGCGCCGTGCCCGCGCGTGGCGGTGTACAGTTCGTTGCGCCCCGGATCGTAAATCACCGCCTGCGTCACCGTGCCTTTGTACCTGAGGCCGATGGATACGCAATACTGCGGGAAACCGTGAATGAAGTTGGTGGTGCCGTCCAGCGGGTCTATGATCCAGACATAGTCCGATTTGCCTTGCGCGCCCGACTCCTCTGCTAGAATCGCGTGGTCCGGAAAGGCTTTCAGCAGAATCTGGATCACCGCCTGTTCCGCCGCCTGATCGACCTCGGTGACAAAGTCGTTGTGGCGCTTGGTCGATACGGTCAGGGCGTCGATGTCTAGTGCGGCGCGGTTGATGATGGCGCCGGCGCGCCGCGCGGCTTTCACCGCGATAGTGAGCATGGGATGCATGGGATGTGGGGTCTTTGCCTGTTTTCGCGGACTGCGCGTAAGGGTTGATTTTAATATGAGCGTCGACCTGCTGTCGCACATTCGTATCGTGCTGTCGCATACCTCGCATCCGGGCAACATCGGCGCGGCGGCGCGTGCGATGAAAACCATGGGCATCACCGCCCTCTATCTGGTCGATCCGAAACGGCCGCCCGACGCCGAAGCCGAGGCCATGGCGAGCGGGGCGTCGGACGTGCTGCAAGGCGCGCGCGTCTGCGCCAGCCTGGCCGAGGCCCTGCAAGGCACGGTGCACGCGCTGGCGGTGAGCGCGCGCCGGCGCGAACTCTCCTATGTGTCGGCCGATGCGCGCAGCGCGGCGCAGGAGCTTGTGGCGGCGGCGCGGGAAGGCGAGGTCGCCATCGTCTTCGGCACCGAAATGTCCGGCCTGACCAACGAGGAGATCCTGCAATGCCGCGCGGTGGCGCATATTCCGGCCGATCCGGGCTTTTCCTCGCTCAACCTGGCGGCGGCGGTACAGGTGCTGTCCTACGAGGCGCGCGTCGCGGCGCTGGGTGCGCAGCCGTTTCCCGCGGTCGAATCCGCGCCGGCGCGGCACGAAGACGTGGAAAATTTCTACGTCCACCTCGAACAGAGCCTGCTCGCGAGCGGCTTCCTCGACCCTTACAACCCGAAGCGCTTGATCCCGCGCCTGCGGCGCCTGTTCGGCCGGGTCCGCCTGGAGCAGGAAGAGGTGAATATCCTGCGCGGCATGTTGAATTCATTCGATAAAAATACTTGACCAAAACGCTAGGGATTAGTAGAATGAAAGTGTGATAGCGGCGATAATTAAATGTTATTATATTTATATAACAGTGTGTTATACAAAATAGTTAATAAATTGGATTAACGGTGGATTTGAGCTTTATTTTGCAGGAGGCTGGCTAAAGCCAGGCACATCCATGTTAGACGGCATCCGCGAAGACATTGCCAGCGTATTCGATCGCGACCCGGCCGCGCGCTCGACCTGGGAGGTCATAACCTGCTATCCCGGTTTCCATGCGCTGCGCATCCACCGCATCGCGAACTGGCTGTGGCACAGCAACCTGCCTTGGCTGGGGCGGCTGGTATCGCACATCGGGCGTTTCCTGACTGGCATCGAAATCCATCCCGGCGCGACCATAGGGCGGCGTTTTTTCATCGACCACGGGATGGGCGTGGTCATCGGCGAGACGGCCGAGATCGGCGACGATGTCACCCTTTATCATGGGGTTACCCTGGGCGGCACGTCCTGGAACAAGGGCAAGCGCCATCCAACCTTGAGGAACGGCGTCGTCATAGGCGCCGGCGCCAAGGTGCTGGGGCCGATAGTCGTCGGCGAGGGGGCGAAAATCGGCTCCAACGCCGTGGTGGTGAAAGACGTTCCGCCGGGCGCCTCGGCGGTCGGCATTCCGGCGCGCATCATCCTTGACGAGCAGGACAAGTCGCGCGAGGAAAAAGCGGCCAAGCTGGGCTTTTCGGCGTACGCCCTCACTGCGAAGGCTTCGGATGATCCCCTGGCGAAGGCGCTGCAGGGCATGCTCGATCATTCCATGGAGCAGGATCATCGCCTGGAGCAGTTGCAGCGCGAAATCCAGGCGCTGAAAGGGCGTACCGAAGACGATCTCGCCGTTGCCGAGCGCTTCGATCCGGGCAGACTGCGTTCTGCGGCAGAGAAATAGTGGACTGAATCAGTCAGGTTTAGCTATACTTGACTTTCCATATCGGGTATTGAGCCGGAGACGACTATGAGACTGACGACCAAAGGCAGATTCGCTGTGACCGCCATGCTGGACTTGGCTTTGCGCCACCAGCAGGGCCCCGTGACCCTGGCGGGCATAGGCGTGCGCCAGCGCATTTCGCTGTCCTATCTGGAGCAACTGTTCGGCAAGCTGCGCCGGCAGGCGCTGGTGGAAAGCGTGCGCGGTCCGGGCGGCGGTTATCGCCTGGGGCGCCCCACGGAGAAGATCTCGATCGCGGACATCATTCTGGCGGTGGACGAGCCGCTCGATACTACGCTATGCCGCGGTATGGAAAACTGCCAGGAAGACAAACGCTGCATGACCCACAATTTGTGGACCACGCTGAACGAGAAGTTATACGAATATTTGACTTCGGTAACGCTCAAAGACCTCGTCGACGAGCAGCTCGCCAAAGAAGGCAATGTGGCGGTGCTGGCCGACCGGCGTCCCGCGGCCGCGCGCAAGACCGTGTCCCTGGGCGCCTGAGTCAAAGCGGTGCGATAACGCATAGAGCCAGTCTGATGAAACAGCCCATTTATCTCGACTATTCGGCGACCACGCCGGTCGATCCGCGCGTCGCGGAAAAGATGATCCCCTATCTGACCGAAAAATTCGGCAATGCGGCCAGCCGCTCGCATGCCTACGGCTGGGAGGCCGAGACGGCGGTGGAGGAGGCGCGCGCCGAAGTCGCGGCATTGCTCAACGCCGACCCCAGGGAAATCATCTGGACCTCGGGGGCCACCGAAGGCGACAATCTCGCGATCAAAGGTGCGGCGCATTTCTATCAAGGCAAGGGCAAGCACATCGTCACCGTCAAGACCGAACACAAGGCGGTGCTCGATGCGGTGCGCGAACTCGAGCGCGAGGGGTTCGAAGCGACTTACCTCAGTCCGGAATCGAACGGGCTGCTCGATCTGGAGAAATTGAAGGCGGCGCTGCGCCCCGATACCATCTTCGTGTCGGTGATGATGGTCAACAACGAAATCGGCGTGATCCAGGATATCGCAGCCATCGGCGAGATTTGCCGCCCCCGGGGCATCATATTTCACTGCGATGCGGTGCAGGCGGCGGGCAAGGTCGAGATCGACGTGCAGAAGCTCAAGGTCGACCTGCTGACCGTGACCGCGCACAAGGTCTACGGACCGAAAGGCATGGGCGCGCAGTACGTGCGGCGCAAACCGCGCGTGCGCATCGAGCCGCAGATCCACGGCGGCGGACACGAGCGCGGCATGCGTTCGGGCACGCTCGCCACGCATCAGATCGTCGGCATGGGCGAGGCCTTCCGCATCGCGCGGCTGGAGATGGCCGCCGAGAACGAGCGCATACGCGGCTTGCGCGACCGCCTGTGGAAAGGCTTGAGCGAGATCGAAGAGGTGCATCTCAACGGCGACCTGGAACGGCGCATCCCCGGCAATCTCAATGTCAGCTTCAACTTCGTCGAGGGCGAGTCGCTGATCATGGGCATCAAGGAGATCGCGGTATCCTCGGGCTCGGCTTGCACCTCCGCCAGTCTGGAACCGTCCTATGTGCTGCGCGCGCTTGGGCGCTCGGACGAACTGGCGCATTCCTCCATCCGGTTTACCCTCGGCCGCTACACGACCGCGGAAGAGATCGATTTCACCGTTGAACTGTTCAAGCGCAAGATCGCCAAGCTGCGCGAACTGTCTCCGCTGTGGGACATGTACAAGGAAGGCGTCGACTTGAATACTCGACAGTTGGCCGCACATTGAATTCGCGTTACACGAGCAAGCGCGGGTTGTCCGCGGAAGAAAACGCGCCGGTCCCGGTGCAACAAGTCGCACGAGGTCGAAATGCCAGTTACCCTGACTGAAAAAGCCGCCAAACACGTATCCAACTTCATTGCCAAGCGCGGCAAGGGCGTGGGTCTGCGCCTGGGTGTGCGCACCACCGGATGCTCGGGCATGGCGTACAAGGTGGAGTACGCCGACGAAGTCCATTCCGATGACGCCCTGTTCGAGAGCTACGGCGTGAAAGTGATCGTGGACACGAAGAGCCTGCCTTTCCTCGAGGGCACGGAACTCGATTTCGCCCGCGACGGCCTGAACGAAAGTTTCAAGTTTCGCAACCCGAACGTGAAAGAACAGTGCGGCTGCGGGGAAAGCTTTAGCGTCCAGGCCTAAGCGCAACAGGCACGACGGGGGCGAAGCGCCGCGGATGTCCGCGGGCTCCTGTCTTCCTGCATGATCAGTTTCCAGCACAACCAATTCGCGCTGTTCGGCCTGCCGCAGCGCTTCAGCCCGGAGGCCGTGCGCGCGGACGAGGCCGAAAGAGGCCGGACCAAGGACGTCGGAGCGCGAACCCCGCAGGGAAATTCGGGTTCCGCTTGACGAGAGTCAACATCAGAATCCGCCCGCGCCGCTAGCCTGAGCACTGGGTTGTCCGAGCCTCGCAAGCTTCTGGTCCTCCTGCCAGGAAGGGATAGGGTCGTGTTCAATCGATCAGTCCGAATCGGTTCGCCGCTGCTGATCCTGCTGTTGTACTTTCCCGGTCTGGCGGTACTTGCGCAGGCGCCGCTGGACAAGGATATCCAGATCAAAATAGAGATGGTCGGGCAGGTGAGCGTGGCTGACGTGAGCATATCCGTCCCGGCCACGCCGAAACAGACCTGGTCGGTTCTGACCGATTGGGACAATCTGGCCAGCTTCATGAGCAACATCAAGTCCAGCCGTATCGTCGCCCGATCGGGCGACACGGTACGCGTGAAGCAGATCCTGCGGGCGAAATTCTGGCCGTTCTCCTTCGACGTCGAACTCGAGCGGGAGATCGAGCTTTTTCCCTATGAAAAAATGCGGTTCCGGCTGCTCGGCGGGGACTTCGACAAGATGGAGGGAACCATCCAGCTGGTCGCGGAGCCGACGGGCACCAGAATCCTGTCCCATGCCGAATCCATTCCCCGGTTCTGGATCCCGCCGCTGATAGGGCCGATCATGATGGAGTACGAGGCGCGCAACCAGTTCCGGGAGATCATCGAGGAAATTATCCGCCGCACCAATGCCGAAGCGACGGTCCCTGTCGCCGACGGCCCGAAATAGCTTATGCGGTAGCGGCGTTCAGCGCAGTGCCCTGAAGTAAGCCCGCAAATCGGCGACGAACAACTCGGGCTGCTCGAATGCGGCGAAGTGGCCGCCCTTGGGCATCTCGCGCCAGTGCCGGATGTTGGTGAAATCGCCTTCCATCCAGCGCCGCACCGGGGTAACGATCTCCTTGGGGAACACGGCCACGCCGGTTGGAACGTTGACCTGGCGTGGGGCGCCCCGCCTTTTTCCGAAACTCTCCCAGTAGAGCCGCGCCGACGATGCGGCGCTGGCGGTCACCCAGTACAGCATCACGTTGTCGAGCAGCTCGTCGCGGCCGAGGATGTTCTCGGGGTGTCCGCCGCAGTCGGTCCAGGCCCAGAACTTTTCGAGGATCCAGGCCGCCTGGCCGGCCGGCGAGTCGGTGAGACCATACCCCAGGGTCTGCGGTCGGGTCGATTGCTGCTTGGCGTAGCCCGAATCCCAGTCGTTGTAGTACTTGATGCCCTGCAGCGCCCGGACCTCCTCGGGGGTCGGTTCCCCTTCGACCTTGGGTCTGCTGCCCATGGACAGGGTGAGGTGTATCCCGGCGCAGTGTTCCGGGTCCTGCGCGCCCAGGGATGTCGTCACGGCCGAACCCCAGTCGCCGCCCTGCGCCCCGTAGCGTCGATAACCGAGCCGGTCCATCAGAACCGCCCAGGCGGCCGCGATGCGGTCTACCCCCCAACCTGTGGTCCCGGGCTTGGCCGAGAACCCGAAGCCCGGCAACGACGGACACACTACGTGGAATGCATCGGCGGCGTCGCCGCCGCAGGCGGTGGGGTCGGTGAGCGGCCCCATCACCTTTTGGAACTCGACCACCGAGCCCGGCCAGCCGTGCGTGAGCACCAGCGGCATGGCCGCGGGGTGCGGCGAGCTCACGTGCAGGAAGTGAATGTCGAGTCCGTCGATCTCGGTTGTGAACTGCGCGAAACGATTGAGCAGCGCCTCCCGGCTGCGCCAATCGTAGTCCTCGGCCCAGTAGCGGCAGACCGCCTGGATCCAGGCGAGCGGCGCACCCTGGCTCCAATCGGCGACCAGCTCCGGCTCCGGCCAGCGGGTGTTGCGCAACCGGGCGCGCAGGTCGTCCAAAACGTCATCGCCGACCGCGATACGAAATGGCTTGATGTCCTTGCTCATGATCCAAGCTTCCTCGAGATATACCGCCTGGGCCCTACGCGCCCGCTGCGTATTCCAGGACACATTATGAACTGGGCTACGCAGGAGCCTGACTACGGCGTAGCACCGGCCGAGCCAAATCGGAGGTCAGTCTACCCTTGAAATGCCGATGTCCAAGGCGTCCGCCGTTATTGCGAGCGGATCTCAAGGGTGTTTGCGACGGGCAATTGACCGGAATCAAACCGATTTTGGCAATTGGGCGCACTATGGCCTATCCCCATTGTCGGCCACGAAAATCTTGGCGAAGTTGAATATCTTCTGGCGGCACTCGCTCAAGACCAGAGTGACCCTGTTCACCCTAGCCATTTTTCTGATCAGCATCTGGTCGCTGTCGTTCTTCGTCAGTCGGATGCTGCGCGAAGACATGCAGCGCCAGGCGGGCGAACAGCAGTTCTCGACGGCGTCCATCGTCGCCGCCCATGTGAATGACGAACTGGTCAATCGATTGACGGCGCTGGAAATGGTGGCGAAGACCATTACGCCGGCCATGCTGGGCGATCCGGCGACCCTGCAGGCCATGCTGGACGCCCGGATCATGTTTCCCATGCTGTTTAACAGCGGTGTCGCCGTCACCGATACTGACGGAACGGTGGTATCCAATGCGCCGCCTATGGCAGGCCGTATTGGCGAGAATTTCATGGAGAGAGACTACATAATTGGCGCGCTCAAGGAGGGTAAAGCGACCATCGGCAGTCCCGTCATAGGCAAGCTGTCGAAGGCGCCCAGTTTCGTCATGGCGGTGCCGATTCGCGGTTCGCGGGGCGAAGTGATCGGCGCGTTGGCCGGCGTGACGGCCCTGGACAAACCCAATTTTCTGGACAAGATTACGCAAGGGCGTTACGGCAAGACAGGCGGCTATATTCTTATTGCCGCAAAGCAGCGTCTGGTCATTACCGCGACCGACAAACGCCGGATCATGCAGCCGCTTGCGGCCCCCGGGGTTATCGCTCAGACCGATCGCTTTATTCAGGGTTTTGAGGGTTATGCGCTTTATGTCAACGCGCGCGGCGAGGAGGTGCTTAACTCGAGTAAACGGGTACCTGTGGCGGGGTGGAACATGGCCGTCACGATACCGACCGCGGAAGCCTTTGAGCCGATACGCGCGATGCAGGAGCGCATGCTGTGGGCGACGCTCGCGCTGACCCTGCTGGCGGGCGCCCTGACCTGGTGGATGTTGCGGCGCCAGCTTACGCCGATGCTCGCTACCGCAAAAACACTGGCCGCCCTGTCCGATGCCGGCGCGCCGCTCCGGCCCCTGTCCATAGTCAGCCAGGACGAAATCGGTGAGCTGATCAGCGGGTTCAATCGCCTGCTGCAGACCTTGGGAAAACGGGAAGAAGAGTTGCGCAGGAGCAAACAGCAGTACGATGCGATGGCCTCCAGAATCCCCGTGGGCATCTACCTCTTGCGCAGCAGGCCGGACGGATCGTTCGCGCTCGACTACGCCAGCCCCAGGATGGCGGAAATGGTCAACCTGAATGTCGAAAGGCTGATGGTGGATGCCAGGAACGTGTTCCAGGCATTACATCCGGATGACATGGACGGGTTTGTCAAACTGAATCGTGAGGGCATCGAGCAACGGCGGCCGTTCGACTGGATCGGTCGGGTTCCGGCCGGGGAAACGGTCAGGTGGCTGCACTTCACCTCGTCGCCTGAACTCCAGGAGGACGGAAATGTTCTGTGGTTCGGGCTGGTCGCCGACATCACCGAGCGCAAGCAGATGGAAGACCAGGTGCGTCAGCTGGCGTTCTATGACGAACTCACCAAACTGCCGAACCGCCGCCTGCTCAACGACCGGCTGAGCCGGGCCATGGCCTCGAACCGGCGCAGCGGTCACTATGGCGCGATGATGTTCCTCGACCTGGACGACTTCAAACGGCTCAATGATACCCACGGGCATGAGGTGGGCGACATGCTGTTGATCGAGGCGGCGGGCCGGCTGAAGACCTGTGTCCGCGAGATGGATACCGTGGCGCGCTTCGGCGGCGATGAATTTGTGGTGATGATCAGCGAACTGGATGCGGAGAAACCGGAGTCCGCCACGCAAGCCGGCATCATCGCCGAAAAAATCCGCGTCGCGCTGGCCAGGCCATACGCGTTCAGGATTCAGCATGACGGGGCCGCGGAAAAGACGGTCGAACACCAGTGCACGGCGAGCATAGGCGTGGCGCTGTTCGGCAGGCACGAAGCCTGCCAGGAAGACGTACTCAAGCGCGCCGACGCCGCGATGTATCGCGCCAAAGAGGCCGGGTGCAATCTGATTCGGTTTTCTGATCCGGTAGCCTAAGAACCCGTTGCAACATGAATTTTGCAACGGGCCAATTTAGGGGAGTATGAGGGGAGATATCCCCTCATTTTGAAACAGCTCTGAGGGGTGCGAGGCGGCAGCCCCTTGGCGTCGCGTTTGGCATAATAGGAACAATGAAGACACTTATCGCCGTTCTTTTCTTGGCGTTCGCCGCCGCTTTTGGCGGCCCCGTCCAAGCCACGCCGCTCGAAGAGGTTCACGGAGTGCCGGTGTCCAGGCTCGAGTTCGCCAGCTTTAGACTGGAGCTTGCTCTCACGGGAATCAAAGATTGGCCGTTCCCGATTGAAGGCGCCAGCGTGTCCTACAAAGTCAATCCGGACCAGATCGGGATAGTTGTCGCCGCAAAGATCGCCCGCGACGAGTCGTTTCGCACGGCCTGTGCCCGAACGGTCGAGCGCGTGCGTGAGTTTCTATATGTTAATGCCAACGGGGATGCGCCTATGGGGCGGTCTGACCTCGGCTCCTACTTCCGGGGGCCGTGGCGCGGTGGCCAGCGAGAAGCCGTTTTGCGGGCATTGGACGCGAGTACGCTTGTACGGGTGGATATCGTCAAGCGCGGCAGTTGCCAGGCCGCGCTGATAAAAGCGCCAGTCACATTTGACGCGGCGTCTCCGAACTGATCTGTCGGGCGCTTCGGGTTCAAGAAAACAGGTTCAGCACGCCATCCAGGCCGGTGTGGTCGAGCGCGTAGCCGGCTTTGCCCCGCAGCAGCGGTTTCGCGCGGTAGGCGATGGACACGCCCGCTTCGGCCATCATCGCAAGGTCATTGGCGCCGTCGCCGATGGCAATGACGGCGGCTTTCGCAATGCCCAACTCTTGGCGCAGGGCGCGCACTTTTGCCGCTTTCCCTTCGGCATCCACGATGCCGCCGGTCACCCGGCCGGTGAGCCGGCCGCCTTCCATTTCGAGTACATTGGAAATGCTGTAGTCCAGGCCGAGGCGGCGTTTCAGGCGCTCGGTGAAGAAACTGAAACCGCCCGACACCAACAGGGTCTTGATGCCCGCGCCTTGCATCGCGGCGAGCATGATTTCGGCGCCGGGAGTGAGGCGCAGCCGCTCGTCGTAGACGCGCGCCAGCGCATCCTGCTCAAGGCCGCGCAACAGGCCGACGCGGCGCTGCAGGCTTTGTGCGTAATCCAGTTCGCCCGCCATCGCGGCGGCGGTTATCGCGGAAACCTCGGCCTTGACGCCCGCCAGGTCGGCGACTTCGTCTATGCACTCGATGGTGATCAAGGTCGAGTCCATATCGATCGCGAGCAGCCGCATGTCCACCAGCTTCCGGTCCTCGGGTACGAAGCCGAAGTCGAGGCCGGCGCGCTCGCAGTATTCGGCGACGGCGGGACGCTGCTCGGCTCCGGTGAGGCGCCATGCGCCGGCGCCCAGGCGCTCGGTCTGCCGCGCGCCCGACAGTCGGGCGATCTGCTGCAGGTCGCGTTCGGAAGGGGCGGCGCCTTGGATGATCAGATTCACGCCCTGCCTGCCGCCGCGGTGGATTCGGGGATGCCCGCCGGCGGCAGCGCCCCGCTCAGGGTTTTCAGCAATGCCTTCACGCTTTGCACCCGCGGCGCCAGGCCTTCGCTGGGAGACTGCACGCGGAGTTTGCTCGGGCCCGACAGCTTCCAGTGGCGCTGCCGTTGCAGCAGCTGCATGAACCGCACCCCGTCCAGCGGCGGCTGGGCTACGAACTGCAGCGCAATCGTATCGCCGTTGGCATCGATGCGGGCCACGCCCAGCGCGCGCGCGGCGACGCGCAGGCGGTGCGACTCGATCAGCGCCTGCGCCGGTTCGGGGGCGGGGCCGAAGCGGTCGATCAACTCCTCCTGCATCGTATCGAGTTCCTCCGGCGTTTCACAGTTGGCGAGGCGCTTGTACAGCGTCAGCCGCTCATGCACGTCGCTGCAGTAGTCCCCGGGGAGCAGCGCCGGCAGGTGCAGGTTGATTTCCGTGGTGATGGCGAGCGGCGAAGACAGATCGGGCTCCTTCCCGGCCTTGAGCGAGCGCACCGCGTGATTGAGCATGTCGGCGTAGAGATTGAAGCCGATTTCCTGCATCTCGCCCGACTGCGATTCGCCCAGGACTTCGCCGGCGCCGCGGATTTCCAGGTCGTGCATCGCCAGAAAGAACCCCGAGCCCAGCTCTTCCATCATCTGGATCGCTTCCAGGCGCTTTTTCGCCTGCGCCGAGAGCGCCTCTTCGGCGTGGATCAGCAGGTAGGCATAGGCCTGGTGGTGCGAGCGCCCGACGCGGCCGCGCAACTGGTGCAGCTGCGCCAGGCCGAACTTGTCGGCGCGATGGATCAGGATGGTGTTGGCGGTGGGGATGTCGATGCCGGTCTCGATAATGGTGGTGCACAACAGCAGGTTGTAGTGCTGCTGGTGGAATTCGCGCATCGCGCGTTCGAGCTCGCGCTCGCGCATCTGCCCGTGCGCCACCACGATGCGCGCCTCGGGCAGCAGCTGCGTCAGTCTCACGCGCATGTTTTCGATGGTCTGCACTTCGTTGTGCAGGAAATAGATCTGACCGCCGCGCTTCAATTCGCGCAGCACCGCTTCGCGGATCACGCCCTGGCTGTCGCGGCTGACGAAGGTCTTGATCGCGAGGCGCTTCTGCGGCGCGGTGGCGATGACCGAAAATTCGCGCAGGCCCTCGAGCGACATCGCGAGGGTGCGCGGGATCGGCGTGGCGGTGAGCGTGAGCACGTCGACTTCGGCGCGCAGCGCCTTCAGCACCTCCTTCTGGCGCACGCCGAAGCGATGTTCTTCGTCGATGATCACCAGTCCCAGGCGCGCGAACTTGATGTCGCGCTGCAACAGCTTGTGCGTGCCGATGGCGATGTCGATCGAGCCCTCGGCCAGCGCCTTCACGTTCTGCGTCTGCTCGCGGGCGGTGCGAAAGCGCGACAGCTGGGCAATCTTGATCGGCCACTCGTCCGCGATCTGCGCGAACCGGTCGGAAAAGGTCTGAAAGTGCTGTTCGGCGAGCAGCGTGGTCGGGGTGAGGACCGCGACCTGCTTGCCGCCGCACACCGCGACGAAGGCCGCGCGCAGGGCCACTTCGGTCTTGCCGAAGCCGACGTCGCCGCAGATCAGGCGATCCATGGGTTTGCCCGAGCACATGTCGCCGACGACGGCGCGGATCGCGGCCGCCTGGTCGGTGGTTTCCTCGAAGCCGAAGCCCTCGGCAAACGCGTCCAGGTCGTGCTGCCTGATTTCGAATTGATGGCCTAGCCTTGCGGCGCGCAGCGCGTAGAGATTCAGCAGCTCGGCGGCGGTGTCGCGGATCTGTTGCGCTGCCTTCTTCCTGGCGCGGTCCCAGTCGCCGCTGCCGAGCTTGTGCAGCGGCGCCTGCTCCGGCGCCATGCCGCTGTAGCGGCTGATCAGATGCAGTTGCGCTACCGGTACATAAAGCTTGTCGTGACCGGCGTACTCCAGGTGCAGGAACTCGGTTTCGCCTTCACCCAGATCGAGATTGGCCAGTCCGAGATAGCGGCCGATACCGTGCTGGGCGTGCACCACCGGGTCGCCGATGCGCAGCTCCGACAGGTCGCGCACCATGCCCTCGACCGAAGTCGCGCGCGCTTCGGCGCGCTTCCCGGTGCGCACCGTGCCGGCGTAGAGCTCGGCTTCGGTGACGACGCAGATATTCTCGGCGGCGAGGCAAAAGCCGCCAAATAGCGGCGCCGTGCCGAGCATGCAGCGCGCCTCCGCGCCGAGGAATTCGGCGAAGCTCGCGCAGGGCGCTGGCGTAAGGCCGTATTCGGCGAGGTACTGGCTCATGGTTTCGCGCCGTCCCGGCGATTCCGCGAGCAGCAGCACGCGCGCCGGCGTGGCGGCGAGAAAGGTTTTCAGCTTGGCGAGCGGGTCGGCCGCGCGGCGTTCGACCGCGAGCGGCGGCAGCGCGGCAGCGCGCAGTTCGCCCTCGGCCGCGGCGGCGCCTTCCTGCGGCGCGCTGATCTCGACGCGCGCGAAATTCCTGGCTGCAACGAAGAATTCCTCGGCCGGCAGGAACATGTCGACCGGGGGCAGCAGCGGCTGCGAGCGGTCGCCGCTGAGCAGCTTGTAGCGCGATTGGGTGTCTTTCCAGAACGCGTCTATGGTCGCCGCAACATCGTGGTGCAGGCACAGCGTGGCCTGCTCAGGCAGGTAATCGAATAGGGTGGCGGTGTGCTCGAAGAACAGCGGCAGAAAGTATTCGATACCCGCGGGAGCGATGCCGTTGCTCACGTCCTTGTAGATGTTGCTCCGGGACGGATCGCCTTCGAAGGTTTCGCGAAAGCGCGCGCGAAAGCGCGTGCGGCCCGCTTCGTCCAGCGGAAACTCGCGCGCCGGCAGCAGGCGCATTTCCTTCACTTTGTAGATGGTGCGCTGGGTATCGACGTCGAAGGTGCGGATGGATTCGATTTCCTCGTCGAGCAGGTCGATGCGGTAAGGCAGGGCGCTGCCCATGGGGAACAGGTCGATAAGCCCGCCGCGCACGCAGTACTCGCCCGGGGCGACCACCTGGGTGACGTGGCTGTAGCCGGCGAGGGTCAATTGAGTACGCAGCTGCGGCAGGCTGAATTTCTCGTCCTGCTTGAGAAAGAAGGTATACGCGGCGAGATAGGATGGCGGCGCCAGGCGGTAGAGCGCGGTGCTTGCCGGAATCAGCGTGAGGTCGCAGCTGCCGCGCGTGATCGCGTACAGGGTGGCGAGGCGCTCGGAAATCAGGTCATGGTGGGGCGAAAAACTGTCGTAGGGCAGGGTCTCCCAGTCGGGCAGCAGGTTCACCGCCAGCCCGGGCGCGAAATAGGGAATTTCCTCGAGCAGGCGTTGCGCGTCCAGCGCCGAGGCGCACAGCACGATCAGGGGTTTCGCCTCGAGCGCCAGGCGCGCGAGCGCCAGGGCATCGCCCGAGCCATACAATTGGGTGTAACGGCGCTTTTGCTGCGCCGGCGGAGCGTTCATCATGGGGAAAAAGAAGTCCGCGGGCGCGACCCCGAGGGGGGCGTCCCTGGAAAAAGAGATTCGGCCGACATCATCATTTCACTAAGCTGTATTATAACGGCTTCAGCAGCCATTTATTATGAAAAAACAATGACGTCCGAGCGGTTTTTCGGCCTGATCCCGGCGGCGGGGGCGGGTGAGCGCATGGGGCAGGCCCAGCCCAAGCAATACCTTGACCTGCGCGGGCGCCCCATGCTCTACCACAGCGTGAAGGCGCTGCTCGCCGACGCCAGGATAGATACCGTGTTCGTGGTGCTCGCCCCGGCGGACCACGAGTTCAAGCAGCACCCCTGGGAAGAGTTCGGCGAGCGCCTCGCGCCGCTGTACTGCGGCGGCGCGACGCGCCACGACAGCGTGCTCAACGGACTGGTCGCCGCCTCGTCCACGGTCGAACCCGACGACTGGATGCTGGTGCATGACGCGGCGCGGCCCTGCCTTGCGCAGCAGGAATTGGGGCGCCTGCTGGACGCGCTCGCGGCCGACGAAGTCGGCGGTATACTCGGCGTGCCGGTCGCCGACACGCTGAAGCGCGCCGACGCATCCGGCCGGATACAGGCAACCGTGCCGCGCGAGCGGCTGTGGCAGGCACAGACGCCGCAGATGTTCCGCCATGGGCTGCTGCTGCAGGCATTGGGCCGGACGGCCAAACTGAGCGACGAGGCCGGCGCGGTGGAAGCCATGGGTTTGCAGCCGAAGCTCGTGCAGGGGGCCGCCACGAATCTGAAAGTGACCTACGCGGAAGATCTCCAGTTGGCGCAAACCATCCTCACCAGCCGGGAAACGCAGCCATGAGAATAGGGCAGGGGTTCGACGTTCACGCCCTGGTGCCGGGGCGCAAGCTGATCATCGGCGGCGTGCACATTGCGTACGAGAAGGGCTTGGATGGGCACTCGGATGCGGACGTCTTGCTGCATGCCTTGTGCGACGCGCTGCTCGGCGCCGCAGCGATGGGCGATATCGGCGGGCATTTTCCGGACACCGACGCGCGCTACCGCGGCGCCGACAGCCGCGGTCTGCTGCGCGAGGTCAGCAACCTGGTGCAGGAGGCGGGCTACCGCGTGGTGAATATCGACGCCACGATCATCGCCCAGGCACCGAAAATGGCGCCGCACATACCCGAAATGGTGAACAACGTCGCCGCCGATCTTGGGCTTTCTCGCGGCCAGATCAATATCAAGGCCACCACCACTGAGCATCTGGGATTTACCGGCCGCGCCGAGGGCATCGCCGCCCAGGCGGTGGTATTGCTGAATTGGGCGGTCTGAGCCTGGATCCGCCGCGCAAGGTTGCGTTGCATCGCTGCGCCTGCCCAAAAGCCTTTATACTTACACACAGGCCCTAGCGGCATCGCCCCGCTGTTTTCTGAGGAACCGAGCGCCTTGACCAAACGATCCAGTTTTAGCTACGAGCAACTCCTCGCCTGCGGACGCGGGGAGATGTTCGGTGCCGGCAACGCGCAATTGCCCCTGCCGCCGATGCTGATGTTCGATCGCATCATCTACATCAGCGAAAAAGGCGGTGAATTCGGCAAGGGCGAGATCGTCGCCGAACTCGACGTGCGCCCGGAGCTGTGGTTTTTCGCCTGCCATTTCCAGGGCGACCCGGTGATGCCGGGCTGCCTCGGGCTGGATGCGATGTGGCAATTGATCGGTTTTTACCTGGGCTGGATGGGCGGCAAGGGGCGCGGCCGCGCGCTGGGTTGCGGCGAGGTCAAGTTCAGCGGCCAGGTGTTGCCGAGCGCAAAGAAGATCACCTACCGCATCAGCATGAAGCGCGTGATCCTGCGCAAGCTGGTGATGGGTATCGCCGACGCCGTGATGGAGGTCGACGGTCGCGATATCTATGCAGGCAAGGACCTGCAGGTGGGATTGTTTACCTCCACCGACGGATTTTAGGGAACCGCCATGCGCCGCGTCGTCGTCACCGGAATGGGCATCGTCTCCAGCATCGGCACCAACACGAGCGAGGTGCTGGCCTCGCTGCGCTCGGGGCGCAGCGGCATCGAATTTTCCCCGGAATATCAGACACTGGGCTTTCGCTCGCAAGTGCACGGCCCGGTCCGAGTGAAGCGCGAGGAGTTGATCGACCGCAAGCTGCTGCGCTTCATGGGCGACGCAGCGGCGTTCACCTACATAGCGATGACCCAGGCCATCGCCGACGCCGGACTTCCCGAGAGCATGGTATCGAACGAGCGTACCGGGATGATCGTCGGTTCCGGCGGCGGCTCGCCGCAGAACCAGGTCGAGGCCGTCGATCTGCTGCGCGCGAAGGGCGTGAAGCGCGTCGGACCCTACATGGTGCCGCGCTGCATGTCGAGCACCACCTCGGCCTGCCTGGCGACGCCGTTCCATATCAAGGGCGTGAACTACTCGATCAGTTCGGCCTGCTCGACCAGTGCGCATTGCATCGGCAACGCCTGCGAGCAGATCCAGTGGGGCAAGCAGGACATCGTCTTTGCCGGCGGCGGGGAAGAGGTGCATCCCTACCTCACCGTGCTGTTCGACGCGATGGGCGCGCTCTCGTCCAAGTACAACGATACCCCGACCAAGGCGTCGCGCGCCTACGACGCGAATCGCGACGGATTCGTGGTCTCGGGCGGCGGCGGCGTGGTGGTGCTGGAGGAACTCGAACATGCGCGCGCGCGCGGCGCCAGGATATACGCCGAACTCGTAGGCTATGGCGCGACTTCCGACGGCCACGACATGGTGCAGCCCTCCGGCGAGGGCGCGGTGCGCTGCATGCGCATGGCGCTCGCGGGCGTGGATACGCCGGTCGATTACCTCAATACCCACGGCACCAGCACCCCGGTCGGCGATCCCAAGGAACTGGAAGCGGTGCGGGCTGTCTTCGCCGACAAAATGCCGCTGATCAGCTCGACCAAGTCGCTCACCGGGCATGCGCAGGGCGCGGCCGGCGTCACCGAAGTGATCTATTCGCTCCTGATGCTGGAGAACGACTTCGCCTGCGCATCGGCCAACATCGAGACCCTGGACCCGGCGGGCGAGGGCATGCCCATCGTGCGCGAACGCGTCGACAACGCCGGACTCAACACGGTGATGTCGAACAGCTTCGGCTTCGGCGGCACCAACGCCTGCCTGGTATTCCGCCGCCTCAAGGACTGAATAATTGGAGCCGGCCGCCGAAACGGTGCGGCTGTTTTTCGCCCTGTGGCCCGATAGCGCGTTGCAGGCGAAGCTTGCGCTTTGGGCCAGGCAGGCCGCGGGCCGAGGCAGGGCGATGCGGCAGGAAAACATCCATCTCACCCTTGCCTTTCTCGGCACAACCGACGCTGCCCTGGTTCCGGACCTGATTGAGCTCGCTACCGCTGTGCGCTTTGCGCCGATTCGGTTTCCGCTCGACCGCGTCGCCTACTGGAAGCACAACCGCATCATCTGGTGTGGCGCGAGCGAGGAGCCGCCGGTGCTAAGCGCGCTGGTGAGCGAGTTGCGCGCGCGTCTGGACTCAGGCGGCATCGTCTACGACCGCAAGCCCTTCGTGTCGCATGTGACGCTGGTGCGCAACGCCGCCGGCCTGCCCGCGGCGCCCGCCTGGATTCCGCTCGTCTGGGAGGCTGCGGATTTCGTCCTGGTGAGTTCGAGCCGCGTCGAGGGTCGCGTCAGCTATCACCTGCTGCAGCGCTTTGCCGCAGCAGCGCCAGGCTGACGTGGGCGATCAGGCCGCCGCCCTTGCGCGGCAGCAGCTCCATTAGGTGGCGAAGCGCTTGACGCAGTCCGCAGGTGAGAGGACGGCGATGCGCACCGGGGATTACTTGCTGGTGTGCGCGCGGCGTTCGGCGCGCGCCTTATTGATCTCGGCCTGGACCTCTGCCTCGGTCATCGGCGGGAGTTTGAGCGCTTCGATCTCATCGAGCGCGGCGAAAAGCTCGCCAACGGCCTGCTTGCGAAGCGCCTCACGAAAAACCTTTTCCAACGCGGCCTCATCCAAGAGCCCTGCGGCGCGGATTTGCCTGGCAAGCTCGTCGGGAAGCTTTACGGTCAGTTCAGTCATGTCGGTGATCCTCGCTAGGCGGTAACTTTGCTCTGGGCCTTCCTCTTTGGCGTGCCGTAGGTAATTGGCTCATTGATGGTCTGCAAAGTATAGCCAAATCCAGCAAAAAGGGTTCGTGTTCGCAGTCGTCTTCCGCCTTCACCATTCGCCTATCGGCCTGAGAACCAGTATTGACGCGCCTCTTCGGGTATCTGCCAAATCCGGACAAGGATAGCTGGTGCTGCATAGGGAGGCTGCCATATCTATTCGCAGGCACCTGGCGCTTGCCGCATCTTTCATTCTGGCGGTACCTGTGCATACCGTCACCGGCGCGCGTCGAGGGCCGCGTCACTTACCGGGTGCTGCAGCGCTTTCCTGCAGCGGCAGGCTGACGCGCGCGACCAGGCCGCCGCCTTCGCGCGCAAGCAGTTCCAGACTGCCGCCGTGATGCCGCGCGATGCGATCGACGATCGCCAGGCCCAGCCCGGATCCGCCCTTGCCGCTGCGCGCTGGCTCCAGGCGCGTGAACGGCTGCTTCAGCCGCTCGGCTTCCTCGCGCGGGATGCCCGGACCGCGGTCCAGCACCTCCAGGATCAGCTTGCCGCCTTCGCTGCGCGTGGCGATGCACACGTCCTTCCCGCCGTAGGCGAGGGCATTGTCCACCAGGTTGGAAATCAGGCGCTTGATGCCCATGCGGCGCAGCCTCCGCTCGGGCACCGGTTCGATCTGCGCCTGCAGGGCATGGCCCAGGCGCTGCTCGCGCTCCACCGCTTCACGCGCCAGTTCGGCGAGGTCCGTCGGCTCCAGCGGCTCGTCGCTCTGGGTGCGGGCGAAATCGAGAAATTGGCCGATGATGGCATCCATTTCCGCTATGTCGGCGATCATGCCCTGCTTCAGGGACTCGTCGCTCGCGCTCATTTCTGTCGACAGGCGCAGGCGCGCGAGCGGCGTACGCAGGTCGTGGGACACGCCGGCGAGTATCAGCGCGCGGTCGGCGTCCAGGCGGACCAGGTCCTGCGACATCTGGTTGAACGAGCGCGCCAGGGTCTGGATTTCGACCGGTCCGGATTCCGGCAGCGGCGCCGGCGTCTTGCCGCTGCCGATATCGGCGGCGGCCGCGGCCAGTGCCTTGAGCGGGCGGTTGATGCGCGACACGATCAGCCAGGCGCCCACCAAGGAGAGCAGCAGCGCGAGTGCGGTCCAGCCCAGCCATTGCCAGGGGAACGGCCGCTCTATGCGTTCGCGCGGCAGCATGGCCCAGTATTCGTCGCCGTCGATGCGAAAGCTGATCATAAAGCCGCGCGGTTCGCCGCTGCTGAAGGCGAAACGGGTTTCCGCGCCCAGCTGGCGCCGGATTTCAGCGTGCAGCATGCGCACGAAAGGCGTGTCGGGCGAGGCGGTCGGCTGGTCGCCGGGCTCCGCCGGATAGACGCGTATGCCTTCGCGATCCGATAATTCCAGCAGCAGGTCGCGCCGCTTGTCCGCCTTGGCCGTGACCAGGGCGGCGCGGGTGAGATTGATCACGCTCACCACCATTTGCGCCAGTTGCCGGGCGCGCGGTTCGCGTTCGTAGCTGCGCAGAATCTGGAACCAGGCCGTAGCCGAGATGACCATCAGCAGGCTGATCAGCAGGAACGAGCGCCACAGCAGGGTGCGCGGCAACAGGTTCATTGGACTAGCTTGTCGCTTCGCGCCAAGGCCATATCGAAGATGCGGCCCTCGGGGCGGCGCGTCAGACTCATGTTTTTCCGTCCGGTACGAAGACGTAGCCGAAACCCCATACGGTCTGGATGTGCACCGGATGCGCCGGGTCGGGCTCGACCAGCTTCCGGAGGCGCGAGATCTGCACGTCGATGGCGCGATCGAACACTTCGTATTCGCGCCCGCGCGCGAGTTCCATCAGCTTGTCACGCGACAAGGGCACGCGCGGATGCTCCAGCAGCACTTTGAGCAGGCCGAATTCGCCGGTGGTGAGCGCAATGGTCTTGCCCTCGCGCGTCAGCGCGCGGGTAGCGAGATCGACCGTGACCAGGCCGAAGCTCATCTGGCCTTCCTCGAGCGCCGGCGCGCCCGGCGGCGGCGGGGCAGTGCGCCGGCGCAGCACCGCATGGATGCGCGCCACCAGCTCGCGCGGGTTGAACGGTTTGGCCAGGTAATCGTCGGCGCCCATTTCCAGGCCGACGATGCGGTCGACGTCGTCGCCTTTGGCGGTGAGCATGATGATCGGTATCATGTCCTTGGCGCCGCGCAGGCGCCGGCACACCGACAGCCCGTCTTCGCCCGGCATCATCAGGTCGAGCACGATCAGGTCGAAGCGTTCGCGCGCGAGCAGCTTGTCCATCGCCGCCGCATCCTGCGCAACGTGCACGGCCAGGCCCTGCTCGGTCAGGTAGCGGTTGAGCAGCTCGCGCAGCCGCAGATCGTCGTCGACTACAAGTATTCTGGTTTTTGCGATTGTCATGGACGTATCGTACTCAAAAGCGCCGCCTGATACAGGACCAAAGGTAAGAAACCGTGTCAACCCGCTCGGTTCTTACAATTAATTACAAAATCCCGACCGCGGCTCATGCGTTCCCGGCGCCGTGGCGCTAGTATGCATCCACGGTTTGATTTTTAGGGGCACGATATGCGATTTTCGGCTGTTACGCCAACGGGGGAGCAGGCGCCCCGCTGCCTTCCTCGATTCGGCAAACCGTCGCGCACGCTGCGCGGTGGTTGGCTGCTGCTGTGCTGCGGCCTGATTGCGGGCGGCGTGCCGCTTGCGGCGGCCGCAGGCCCGTTCGAGGGGGGGATGCAGTGGGCCCCTATGGTTCAGGATCGGCGTTCCCAGCCCAGCCCGCAACGCGAAGCGGAACGGCCTGCGCCGCAGCGCGACACGCGTACCCCCGGTGACCCCGATCGCGGCCGCATGCAACCGGACGAGCGGCGCCAGTTGCGCCGCGACATCCAGGATGCAGGCAGGGAAATCTACCGTCCGCCACAGCACGAGCGCCGGGACGCGCGGCGTTCCGAACGCCGATGAGCGTCGGGTACGCCTAGCAATTCGCGGGGAAAGGGGGGCGCTAATGCGCTTGCGGCGCCGGGCTGCGCTGCCGCTTCAAGGCGGCGGCCAGCTTGATGTCCGCCGTGAGTATGTGATCGCGCAGCCATGCGCTGAGAAAGTCGGAAACGGCCGGGAGGTTGAGTCTTCCGCCCGCCCCCAGTCTTTGCGCCAGCTCGGCCAGTTGATGCAGCAGTTTGGTGTGTTCGGCCTGGTGCGCGAGCGAGGCGACGTACTGTATGCGCTCCATCTCCGCTTCCTCGCGGCCAAAATGCTCCCCGGCGTACGCGACCAGCGCGTTCATCGCCAGGCTCATGCGGGCGCTGTCCAGGCTGTTCTCCATGGCTTCGAACAAGGCGTTGACCAGGCTGATCAGCTCGCGATGATCGCCGTCGATCAGGCTATTTCCGGTGTAAAGATCCTCGGTCCAGGAAAATTGCGCCATCGAATTTCACTCCATCATCGATATTAGACCGGATGCGGCGGCTGCACACGGGGTACGCCGTTGCGGGTCCGGGTTGGAAAAATTCTTGCACGCGCCCGGCGCGCGGCTCTTGACTTGAGTCAACCAAGTCCGATTCAGCCGGGCGCGCAACGGCGGTCAAGGGCGGGCTGGGGCAGCGTCGCGGCGGGCGCGGCGGCCCCCGGTCAGCCGGCAAAGACGGAATATGCATATAGTTATTAATTCTTTGTCAGCCGACCCCGTCCAGCCTACAGTGCCCCCTCTATCAGCGGCTGAAACATCACGCGGCGGCTGTTAGGCATCCCCAATTGCTCGTGATTCGACAAGGAAAAGCTCATGACCGGTTTCGCTCAGCAGTTCAACGCCACCCGCACCGCCCTGGCCGGCGACGGCGCCCAAACCATCGTCCGCTTCAATGCGGCCAGCCAGGGCAAGGATGGACTTCACCGCCAGGTCAAGATACGGGGATTCGACGTGGAGGTGGACGAACCCCCGACGCTCGGCGGCACGGACCGTGCGCCCAGTCCCGTGGAATACGCGCTGGTGGCCTTGGCCACCTGCCAGGAAATCACCTACCGCCTGCATGCCGACTCCCTGGGCATTCCGCTGAAGGACGTGTCGGTCCAGCTCGAAGGGGAACTCGACCTGCGCGGTTTCTTCGGCGCCGCCAAAGGCGTACGCCCGGGCTTCCTCAACATCAAGGGTTCGGTGAGCTTTGACAGCACGGCTTCGGCGGCCGATCTGCAGCGCCTGAAGAGCGTGGTGGATGCGCATTGCCCGGTGCTGGACCTGTTCAACAATGCGACCCCGGTGCAGATCAGCATTGCAGCGCCGGCGGCGGTGCAAGCGGCCGCTTAAGGCTGCGGCCGATCGCGGCTGCGCCCGCGCATGCCGCGATAATCGCTGGACAAACCGGATCCGGTTCGAGGCGGCCGGGCTGATCGAGCATGCGATCGGTTCGGCCGACGTGGTCACTGGCGAAAGATTGCGCCGGTTTGACGGCTCTCCGGGTTCGAGCCCTGTGCGGCTCCCCGACCAGGACAGGTCCTGATACAGGCGTGCGCTTGTTGCCTGACGGGCTGCGGCCGACCCTGAAGGAAGCTTCGATATCGCCTTTTTTCGGCACCCGATACCTGCCATCCAGCTGTCACTCGCAAGCCGCCAGGCCCTCCCGTTCCGAATTCTGCCTTTGCGGACGATCTCCCTGGCCATTTGTCCGCAAGGTCATATGACTGTCTGTTGACCATTCTCAAAATGCGAGCCAGGGCGAGAGGTTAGCTTAGTCGGCCTGAAACCTGGCGACCCCCATCTCAAGACGGACGAATTCCGGTGCGCCGGCAGTCAGCGGATGCGGCGATTTCAGCCAGCCTTTTCCTGGAAAGAACCTTTAATCACGCCTGGAGATACTTCAACATGAAATCATCGAAAAAGACCACTTTTATCGCGGCACTCTTGGCGTTTTTCCTGGCGCTGACCGTCCCGACGGCTGTCTCGGCTCAGCAAGTCGACAGCTCGATTGCTGCCTGCCTCAAAGCCTGGGGCGATCATCCTTTCGGCAAGAACCCGCAGTTCAAGACCTTGGAGACATCGGTAAAGGTGTTTGGAATCGGGACCAGCGCCGGCGATACCGCCCCCACGAGTTCCCCGTCTCTGGTGTTGATCAACCCGATCATCAACGTGGTGGGCGGATCCACCATCGAACTGATGAACCCCAATGGCTGGTACTGCCTGCGCACGACGGTAAGCATTCTGGGTGGGGTGAGCATCCGTGCGCACTGCAAGGCTCAACTGGCCGCAACCTCGGATGGGGCCGCGATTCGGAGCAGCGACGGCGAGAACAGAGGGATCAAGAACTTGAATGTGACGGTGATAGGCTCCGTCTCCATCGAGCGGCCTTGCAGTTGAGTGTCGGCGGATCGATGAAGGATAGCTTGCCGCGGGTTGCCACCCGCGGAAGGCCATAGTACCGGCAAGGCGCAGGAACCGGGCTGGAACCGGCGAATCAGTCCAAAGGCCGAAAGGCAAACCGGCGCAGGTATCGGCCGCCTTTTCCGGTTTGTTCCTGACCCGGATTCGACGCTAGCCCGCTGCCGCGGCGCTCGATACCGCTGACGCCTATTTTCTGATCGTATTGAGCGCGCTGCGCCGGATCGCTGAGCACCGAGTAGGCATGGTTGATCAGGGACATGCGGGCCCCTGCGCCCGGGTCGCCGGGATTCCTGTCGGGATGGCATTCCTGGACGAGGCAGCGATACGCGGCCTTGATGACGGCCGAACGCGCCTTGGGGCTGACCTCGAGTATCTCGTACAGGTTGGGCGGCTTATGCAAGGTAGTGGCTCACTTCGTGTAGGTACGACGTTTGTTTTTGGCGCAGCGCATGCACCGCACGGCGGACGGCCGCATCAGGCATGCACTGCACGCTTTTCCACCTGCGAATCCAGCGCCTGCGCCAGCGCGATCATCGCTTTGGAGGCGGGGGCCTCCGGTGCATCGACGAACAGCAGCCGACGTTTGCGCGCGGCGGCGCGCACCGCGGGATCGCTCGGAATATAGCCCAGATGCTCAAGCTTCAATGATTTCGCGAGCTGGATGTTGACGAAGCGGTCGACGACCTGCTGCAACTGCTCCGCGAGCCTGCGGCCTTCCGCGGCATCGCGTGCCTGATTGAACACCACCTTGAGCGTTGTGCGCCGCTGCATCAGGGCCAGCACCTTGATGGTGGCGTAGGCGTCCGCAATCGAGGCCGGTTCGGGCGTGGCGACGACCAGAACCTCTTCGGCGAGCGACGCGGTATAGAGCACCAGGTCGGAAATTCCCGCGCCGGTATCGAGCACCAGATAGTCGTATTGCCGGCTCAGGCCGTCGATGATCTGGCGCAGGTTGTCCTGCACCTCGCCGGTGAGGCGGGAATACTCGACCAGGCCGGAGGCCGCCGGGAGTATCCAGAATCCGCCTGGGGCCGCCAGCACGACGTCCTCGATGCTGCATTTTCCGATCATCACGTCATGCAGCGTCGCCTTCGGATAGAGATTCAGGATGACATCGAGATTCGCCAGCCCGAGATCCGCATCGAGTACCAGTACGCGTCGTCCGCGCTTGGTCAGCGCCGCAGCCAGATTGGCTGCGACGAATGTTTTTCCGACCCCGCCTTTGCCGCTCGTAATCGCAAGTATTCTCGCCCTCGATCCTGCGCTACTCATTGGTGTTCTCTCCGAAAGGGTCCAGCAGTTGGCGTTTTTCATCGGATGACACCGGACTCGGCTCAGGCGCGTCCATGGTCACGCGGTTGCGGCCCTGCGCCTTGGCGCGATAAAGCTCCCGATCCGCCTGCTCCAGCACTTCCTTGGAGGTCAGCCTGCTCCAGGGCGAAACGTGGGCGCCGCCTATGCTGGTGGTCAGACTGAGGGTGGGGCCGTCGATTAACTCGATCGGGGTCTGCTCCACCTGTTCGCGAATACGCTCGGCAATCGCGCGACCGGTGCCGGGCCGGCAATTGGGCAATATGACCGCGAATTCATCGCCGCCGTAGCGCGCCGCCGTGTCCATCGGGCGCATATTCCTTGCCAATATGTCCGCCACCGCGCGCAACGCCTGATCGCCTGCCGGGTGCCCGTGCTGGTCGTTGATCGCCTTGAAATGATCGAGGTCGATGAGCAGGAGCAGCGCGATCTCGCCGGAGCGCGATACGCGGCTGACTTCCTGGTCCAGCGCGGCCATGAAATGCCGCGAATTGGCAAGCCCGGTCAATCCGTCGCGCAGGGAAATCTCGCACAGCCGGTCGATGATGGTCTGCAACCACGCGCTCGAGCCCGCGGCATGCGGGGCGTCGATATGCCCGGCTTGCCGCAGCAATTGCAGCGCGATGCGAAGATCAAGGTCACCGATTTCGCTGGTTACAGGCGAACGAGACACTTTGACGTTCAAGTCATGCATAGCGGTATATCGGCAGCTTTGCGTAGAAACTTTAGCGTTCCGTGCGCCGCCGGCGAGACGGAGCTCGCGCGCCGCCCCCGGGTGTGGTTCCTCACTACGGTTGTCATCGGCCCCGAGAATTTCGTTCAAGGGTAACATCATGGGGTCCAAACGAAACTGAACCCAACGGATATTGAACCCAATGACTACGGATTTTGTCAGCATGATCAACGCTCTTCCGGGATGGGTGAAGGAGATGGGCGTGGTGATTCTTAGCGCCACACCGGAGGAAGTGACCTGCGAGTGGGAGGTGAGCGAAAAGCACCATCAGGGTTACGGCATCGTCCATGGGGGCGTGCATAGCGGGGTGATCGAGACGCTCGCATCGGTCGGGGCCGCGGTCGTCGCGCATCCGCGTGGACAGCGCGTCGTCGGCCTGGAAAACAACACGTCTTTCATCCGCGCCGTGCGCTCGGGCAAGCTGCACGCGCTGGCCAAGCCGGTCACCCGAGGCCGCGCGAGCCAGGTGTGGGAGGTGTGGATACGCGATGCCGAAGAGCAGCTCGTCGCGCAAGGCCGCGTGCGCCTCTTGTGCGTAGACGAGGGCCGGCCGCTAGGCTAGAAAACGCGCAGCGCGGCGTTCGCCTGACACCGGTGCGCGATTTAGGAAGTACACTGCAAATACTCATACCAACTGATCAAAGAGCATGAAGAAGAATACCGAAGTGGTGCCCGACTTCGAACCGGAGTTCGTCGCTGGATTGACCAAGATCTTTGACGAGATGATTCCGTTCAACCGCGTATTGGGCCTCAAGATCACCTCGCTGGCCCCGGACGGCGTCAAAGGACGGATAGATATGCGTCCGGAGCTGATCGGTCACTTCATTTCCCAACGGCTGCACGGGGGTGTGATCAGCGCGGGCTTGGACGCCATGGCCGGCGTCGCGGTGATGGCCGCGATTGGCGCGCGCCACATGGACGAAGCGCCGCTGCAGCGACTCCACCGCTTCGGCAGGCTGGGGACGATCGATCTGCGCATCGACTATCTGCGGCCGGCTACAGGGGATCATTTTGAACTGCGCGCCAACGTGATGCGCCTCGGGTCGCGGGTCGCGACGGCGCGCATGGAGTTTCTCGCGGCGGACGGCACGCTGCTCGCAAGCGGTGCGGCGGCGTATATCGTTTCGTGAATGCGGTCTTCCCGGCGGCCCTGCGCGCAGCACCTGAAGCGCCGGCAAAACAGCGTGTAGAATGGCTATGGAAGCCATTCTACACGCAACAGCCCGTTTCACGCAGGCGCCGCGGGTCGTCTCACTGCGGCAGCAGGTGCGCGATCGAATTCGCGTAGTAGGCGAGCAGAGTCGCTTCAGCAGGATCCGCGGCGTACAGGCCGTCGCGCTCTTTCACCATATGGCGCAGCAGCATCATGCGCAGCCCGGCGGTGATGGCGTAGTCGCGGTCGCGCCGCGGGATGTAGATGTGGGCGCCCGCGGCTTCGAGGCGCTCGATCAGCGCTTCCACTTCGGATTTCAGTTCCAGTTCCGCCAGGGGCTTGCCGGGGTTGCGCGCGAATACCAGCGCCACCAGCGGCACCGGCAGGACCGGGACCAGCGCACCCACGCGCCGCATCAGCTCGGCGCCGAGTTCGGCCAGGCGCGCCTGGCGCTGATCGCGGTCGAGCTTGCGAAAATCGAACTGCTGCGACTGCAGGTACTCGCGCATCGACAGCGGCGTGCCGAAATTGACGCAGGCATAACCGAAGCGGTGCCAGTCGCTGCGCAGCCTCAGGCCGGTTTGGTGCGCGGCGAAGGCGAACGTGTTCCATGCGGCCCGCAACCTACCGGGCCGCTGCGCGCTCTGCTCCAGCCCGAGCAGCAGCGTGCGGTCTTCCAGGGTGCGGTCGTAGTTGATTCCCAGCGGAATGAACACCAGGTCGCGTTCGCCCTCGGGGTTGAAGCTTCGGATCATGTAATCGAGCGCGCCCAGCTTGGGCGCGCGCAGCCGGCCGTCGCGGCTGAGCGATCCCTCCGGATACAGCGCCTGGGTCACGCCGGCCTCGGTGGCCATGCCGATATAGCGCTCGAGCACGCGGCGGTAGAGCTCATCCTTCGAATTGCGGCGCACGAAATACGCGCCCATGGAGCGGATCAGCTGCTGCAGCGGCCAGATGCGCGCCCATTCGCCCACGGCATAGGACAGCGCCGCCTGGTCCGCGACCAGGTAGGCAGCGAGAATGTAGTCCATGTTGCTGCGATGGTTCATCACGAACACCACCGTTGCGTCGGGGGAAATCCGCGCCAGGCCGGCGCTGTCGGTATAGCCCACGCGCACGCGGTACAGCGACTGGGCAATCTTGCGCCCGAGCCAGTAGCCGATGCGGAAGTAGAAGTAGGCGTTGAACGCCGGAACGATTTCGCGCGCGTAGCCGGTAAGCTGGGCCATCACCACTTCGCGCGGCATGTTCTGCGCGCGCGCATAGGCGGCAGCCGCCTGCTGCACCTTTTCGTCGTAGAGCAGGCGGTCGATCAGCACCTGGCGGCGGGTCTGCTGGAACGGACGGATCTCTATTTTCAGGTGCGTGGCGACTTCGTCCAGCACCTTGTTCGCGCGGCTGCGGATGAACCAGCGCACGCTGGGCACCAGCAGCCGGTCGAGCACCCCGATGAGCGCAAGCACGCCGGCGAGGACGACCAGCCACAAGGGCAGGGTGACGGTACCCATGCGGGCCGCGCCGCGGTGAATCCTAAGCTTGCTGGCGCAGCATGCGCTTCAGGATTTTGCCGGTTGCGCTCTTGGGCAGCTCTTTGACGATGTCGACGCGCGCCGGGGTCTTGTAGGCAGCGAGCTTTTCCTTGCACCAGTCGATGACGCTCTCGGCAGTCAGTTGCGCGCCGTCTTTCACCACCACGGCGGCGCAGACGCTTTCGCCCTTGAGTTCATCCGGTATGCCGTAGACGGCCACTTCCTTGATCTCGCCTATCTGATACAGATAGTGCTCCACCTCGGCCGGCCAGACCTTGAAGCCGGACACGTTGATCATGTCCTTGACCCGGTCGACGATGAACACGTAGTCTTCCTCGTCCATCCTGCCGATGTCGCCCGAATGCAGCCAGCCGCCGCGCAGCGCGTGCGCCGTTTCCTCGGGTTTGCCCCAGTATTCCTTCATCACGCCCGGACCGCGCATCACGATTTCGCCCCAGGTTCCGCGCGGGACTTCCTTGTCGTTCTCGTCGAAAATCTTCACTTCGAAATCCTCGATCGCCGTTCCGACGCTGCCGAACTTGTGTTTGCTGACGTGGTTGTAGGCGGCGCAAGGCGAGCATTCGGTCAGGCCGTAGCCCTCGTGCACGGCCGGGCCGTAGGTCTCGGTCCAGCGCCGCGATATCTCCTGCGGCATGGTCGCCGCCGCGGAAAAGTAATAGCGGATCGAGGCCAGCTTCTGCTTCGGCACGTTGGCGCCGAGCAGCGCGATGTAGATCGTCGGCACGGCGAAGAACATGGTGACGCGCTCGCGTTCGATCGCATCGAGCACGACATCGGGCACGAAGCGGCGGAACAGCACCAGCGTCGCCCCGGCCACGAATCCGGCGTTCATGATGTAGTTCTGCGCGAACACGTGAAACAGCGGCAGGAATATCGCCAGCCGGTCCGCTCCGCTGTGTCCGGAGCAGTTGACCGCGGCGCGCACGTTGGTGACGACGTTGTTGTGGGTGAGCGTCACGCCCTTGGGAAAACCCGTGGTGCCGGAGGAGTACAGCAGCACCGCCGGGTCGTCCGCCGCCATGTCTTCGGCCGGAAGCGGCGGCTTGCCCGCGGCGAGCCAGTCGCCGAGCACGATTTCGTTGGCAGACTCGCCTTCGCAGATCACGGTCTTTTCGATCGAAGGGCATTCCTGTCGCGGAACGTTGGGCAGCAGTTCCGCCGTGGTGAACACCACCTTGGCGCCGGAATCGTTGAGGATGTATTTCACCTCTTCGGATTTGAAAATCGAATTCACCGACACCACGATGGCCCCGGTTTTCAATCCGGCGAGATAGGCGAGCATGAACGCCGGAATGTTGGGCAGGTACAGCGCGACGCGGTCGCCGCGGCGCACGCCGTTCGCCCTGAGCGAGCGGGCGAGGGCGGCGGCACAGGCGTCGAGCGCGCCGTAGCTGATGTCCTGCCCTTCGAATACGATGGCCTGGCGGCCCGGGGTCGCGCGCGCGACGCGCTCGACGTGATTGGCGATGTTCACGATGTCTCCTCCATCAGGTGCGGGTGCTTGCCGGTCGGGATGGCCGCGGGGCAGAACCCCGGCAGCTCGGTTCCCTAGTATCGCTATTGTCGCAGAAAGCTGCACACTGCCCGGGTCACGTCGGCGGTACGGGCGGTCCCTCCCAGATCGGGGGTGAAAATGCGTTTCGCCGTAACCGCTTCGATCGCGCGCATCAGCCGCGCCGCGGCCGCGGCCTCGCCCAGGTGCTCGAGCATCATGGCCGCAGTCCAGAAGGTGGCGATGGGGTTGGCGATGCCCTTGCCGGCGATATCGAAAGCCGAGCCGTGTATGGGCTCGAACATCGACGGGAAGTCGCGTTCCGGATTCAGGTTTGCGGTGGGCGCGATGCCCAGGCTGCCCGACAGCGCGGCGGCCAGGTCGGACAGGATGTCGGCGTGCAGGTTCGTCGCGACGATCACGTCGAGCGCCTGCGGCTTCAGCGTCATCACCGTGGTCACGGCGTCGACCAGGATGCGCTGCGTTTTCACGCGCGGGTAATCCTTGGCGACCTCGTAAAAAATCTCGTCCCACAGCACCATGCCGTGACGCTGTGCGTTGGACTTGGTCACCAGCGTCAGATTCCGGCGCGCTCGCTTCGCCGCCAGTTCGAAGGCAAAGCGGTGGATGCGTTCGACGCCGGTGCGGGTGAACACCGAGGTCTCGGTGGCGATTTCAGCGGGCAGGCCCTGGTGCACGCGGCCGCCGGAGCCGGAGTATTCACCCTCGGTGTTTTCCCGGATGATCACCCAGTCTATGCCTGCGCCATTCTTCAGCGGGCTTTGCACCCCGGGAAGCACCCGCGCCGGGCGTACGTTGGCGTACTGGTCGAAACCCTGGCAGATCGGCAGGCGCAGGCCCCACAGCGAAATGTGGTCGGGCACCTTGGGGCTGCCCACGGCGCCGAAGAAAATGGCGTCGAATTGTTTCAGCGCCTCGAGCCCGCCGGCGGGAATGTAATGGCCGTGCTTCAGGTAATAGTCGCTGCTCCAGGGAAACTGGCGGAAGCTGAACTTGAAGCGCTTCGATTTCCGCGCCAGGGTGTTGAGGACTTTGACGCCTTCGGCGATGACTTCCTTGCCGATGCCGTCGCCGGGTATGGCCGCTATCTTGTATTGCTTCATGTTCGCTCTTTTCCAGGGTTGGGCTATGGGTTTCGTCAGATCAGCGCTGCGACGGCTTTGCCGACGTCCTCGGTGCTGGCCTTGCCGCCCAGGTCCGGCGTGCGCGGACCGTCCAGCAGCACTTTCTCGATCGCGCGCATGATCGCCGCGCCGGCTTCGGCGTGGCCCAGATGCTCGAGCATCATCGCCCCCGACCAGATCTGGCCGATGGGGTTGGCGATCTTCTTGCCGTAGATGTCCGGCGCGGAGCCGTGCACCGGCTCGAACAGCGAGGGAAACGCGCGTTCCGGATTGATGTTGCCCGAGGGGGCGATGCCGATGGTGCCCGCGGTCGCCGGGCCGAGGTCGGACAGGATGTCGCCGAACAGGTTGGAGCCGACGATCACACTGAAGCGCTGCGGATTGAGCACCATCTGGATGGTGAGCCCGTCGATGTGGTACTGGCTGGTCTTGATCGCCGGATAGTTCTTCGCCATCGCGGCGAAGCGCTCGTCCCAGTAGGGCATGGTGATGGAAATGCCGTTCGACTTGGTGGCGGAGGTGATTTCCTTGCGCGGCCGCGTCATCGCCAGGTCGAAGGCGAACTTCATGATGCGGTCCACGCCCTTGCGGCTGAAGGTCGAAACCTGCTGCGCGAACTCGCGCTCGGTGCCTTCGTACATCCTGCCGCCCATGGACGAGTATTCGCCCTCGGTGTTCTCGCGCACCACGTAGTAGTCGATGTCGCCGACTTTGCGATTGGCCAGCGGACAGGCCACGCCGGGCATTAGCCGCACCGGGCGCAGGTTGACATACTGGTCGAACTCGCGCCGGAACTTGATCAGCGAGTCCCACAGCGAGACGTGGTCCAGCACCTTGGCCGGCCAGCCGGTGGCGCCGAAGAAAATGCAGTCGTGGCCGCCGATCTTGGCCTTCCAGTCCGGGGGCATCCACCAGCCGTGCTTGTCGTAATTGTCGCAGCTCCAGTCGAAATGATCGAAGGCGAGCGCAAGCCCGAACTTGCGCGCCGCCGCGTCGAGCGCGCGCACCCCTTCGGGCATCACTTCCTTGCCGATGCCGTCGCCGGCGATGACCGCTATTCTGTTGGTTTTCATGGTTCTCTCGTCATAAAAAAATCGTTTCAACGGCCGCCGCACCGGCGGGGGCCGGGTTCCCCGGCGCGCGCGGTGCCGGCTGCGCGCCGATGTTAGCTAAAAAGCGACGTTGTTGCCGCCCTTGAGCTTGAGCAGCGAGCGCGCCTCGTCGGGCGTCGCCACCTGCAGTCCGAGCTCCTCGAGTATGCGGCGTATCTTCGAAACCTGGTCGGCGTTGGTCTTGGCCAGCGTGCCGCGGCCCAGCCACAGGCTGTCTTCCAGGCCGACGCGCACATTGCCGCCCATCACCGCCGACTGCGCGGCTATGAACATCTGATTGCTCCCCGCGCCCAGGACCGACCACAGATAGGCGTCGCCGAACAGGCGGTCGGCGGTACGCTTCATGTGCAGTACGTCCTCCGGATGCGGGCCGATGCCGCCGCGAATGCCGAACACCGACTGAATGAACAGCGGCGGCTTCACCAGGCCGCGGTCGAGAAAATGCGCCGCCGTGTACAGATGTCCGATGTCGTAGCATTCGATCTCGAAGCGGGTGCCATTGTCGCTGCAGGACTGCAGGATGTAGGCGATGTCCTTGAAGGTGTTCTTGAAGATGCGCTCGTCCGATCCGGCGAGGTAGGGCCGCTCCCAGTCGTGCTTGAATTCCTTGTAGCGCCCGAGCATTTCGTACAGGCCGAAATTCATCGAGCCCATGTTGAGCGAGGCGACCTCGGGCTTGAGTTGCAGCGCCGGCTGCAGGCGTTCTTCCACGCTCATCGTCGGGGCGCCGCCGGTGGTGAGATTGACCACCACATTCGACGCGGCCTTGATCTTCGGCAGGAACTGCAGGAACATTTTCGGATCCTGGGTCGGCCTGCCGTCGGCGGGCTCGCGCGCGTGCAGGTGCACGATCGCGGCACCCGCCTGCGCCGCGCCTATCGCCGCCGCGGCGATCTCCTCCGGCGTGACCGGCAGGTGCGGCGACATCGACGGGGTGTGGATGGAGCCGGTTACCGCGCACGTGATGATGACTTTTCCTTGTGCTGCTGCCATGGCTGCTCCGTGGTGGTGGCTTCGAATTCGAGGGATGGGGACAAGTCGCCGGTTCCTGCGTGATTTTAACTTCATCGCGCGGAATATTCTGGTTTTTTATCCCGGCAATCTACATAATTGCTGGACGCTGTAGCGGCGTGATCTGTCCTGCGGGCGGCCCGCCGCATCGCACCTGAGGGGGAATCGATGGACGCAATTGAAAATTATGAAGTGTATGCGATCCGCTACGCCACGCTGGCGCGCAAGTCGGCCGACAATTTCATCGGCGGCGATCCGCACGAGGCGGGCAGCCCGCTGGACTACTTCGTCTGGCTCGCGCGCAGCCCGTCGCGCGTTTTCGTCATCGACACCGGGTTCGAGCTGCGCGTCGCCGAGCGCAGGGGGCGCAACATGCTGTTGTCGCCCGACGCTGGGCTGAAGCGGCTGGAGGTCGACGTCGCGCAGGTGCGCGACGTGATCATCACCCACCTACATTACGACCACGTCGGCAATTTCGCGCTGTTTCCCAAGGCGCGGTTCCATCTGCAGGACAAGGAAATGCAGTTCGCCACCGGCCGGCACATGGCGCAGCCGATATTTTCCCACGCCTACGAAGTGGAGGAGGTGGTGGGCATGGTGCGCCAGGTCTACCAGGGACGGGTCCTGTTCCACGACGGCGACGCGGTGCTCGCGCCGGGGCTGTCGGTGCACCACATCGGCGGGCACACCATGGGCATACAGTCGGTGCGCGTGCATACGCGCATCGGCTGGATCGTGCTGGCCTCGGATGCGACCCATCTCTATGCCAACATGAACGAGGTGCGGCCGTTTCCCATTGTGCACGACGTCGGCGCAGTGGTGGAGGGTTACCGCAGGCTGCGTGAACTCGCCGATGATCCGCGCTGGGTGGTGCCCGGACACGATCCGCTGGTGATGCAACGCTATCCTGCAGCGGGTCCGGGCCTGGAGGGGGTGGCGGTGCGCCTGGACGTCGAGCCGCGCGCGTAAGCTTATATACGGCGTCTCAAGTACTGTTGCGCGCTGCGCGCGCCAACTGTGCTTTCTGCGCGGATGAAAAGCGCATCCGCACAGAAAGCACGGTTATTGTTAACAGCAAGGGCAGCGCGGAGGTCTTATACAAGATCGCTGATTGCGCACGGATGGTTTTTCATCCGTGCGCAATCAGTGATCCGCGCGGACGGATTTTCGTCCGCGCAAAATAATAGCAATCCGGCAGCACCGAGAGGCGATTCAAGGCGCCGCGTATAACCTATTTCTTGTCTTCGACCTTGCCCACGCGCTTGACCGCGGCGGCGAGCATGGCTGCGTCCTTGTCCCAGAATTTCTGGAACGCGGGCGCATCAAGGTAGTAGATCGGCGTCTCGATCTTGGCCATGATGACCTTGAACTCCGGATCTTCGACCGCCTGTTTCGCCGCGCTGCGCAGTGCCGCAATCACGGGCGCGGGGGTGGCTGCTGGCGCGAACAGGCCCGACCAGATGTAGAACTCGACGTCGTAGCCGAGCTCCTTGAAGGTGGGCACCTCGGGCAGCGCGGCAAGGCGCTTGTCGCCCCAGGTCGCGAGGGCGCGCAGCTTGCCGCCCTTGATCTGGCCGATGACCGCGGCCGGGCCCGAAGCGAGCGCGTCGACGTGGCCGCCGACGAGGGCGTTCATCGCCGGGCCGCCGCCGGTATAGGGCACGTGCCAGAGCTTGACGTCGGCGGACTGGGCGAACATTTCCATCGCCATGTGCAGCGTGCCGTAAATTCCAGAGGAGCTGAAGCTGATCTTGCCCGGGCGTTTTTTTGCGTCTTCGACCAGGTCTTTCACGCTCTTCCACGGGCTGTCGGCGCGCACCACCAACACGGTGGGATCGGCGGAGATCAGCGCGATCGGCGCGAACTGGTTCATCTGGTAGGGCGACTTGCGCTCGAACAGCTTCTCTGCTTCCGGAATGATGGAAATTGAAGACAGCGCCATCAGGACGGTGTAGCCATCGGGTTTGGCATTGGCGACGTACGCCATGCCGATCGCACCGCCGGCGCCGGCTTTGTTTTCGATGATGACGCGCTGCTTGAGGAATTTTTCCATCGCGAACGCGGTCGGGCGCCCGGTGAGGTCGGCGACCCCGCCCGGGGGGAACGGCACGACCATGGTGATATGACGGCTGGGGTAGGCTTCCTGCGCCAAGGCGGAGCCGGCGAGCAGCGCGAGCAGAAGCAGGCATGCGATTCGTTTCATGTTTTCCTCGTGGGGGGTGTTGACATTTTGGCGCATCTTGGACGCAGCACCGGACGGTGTCAAGGACATCGGGCCAGGACATCGGGCCGCCTGCGCGGGATAGGCTAGAATGCCGCATCGTCCTGCAGTCTTGCACCATCTGTCGTGAATCTCATCGCGCTAGAAACTTCCACCGAATACTGTTCGCTCGCCGTGTCGCGCAGCGCGCAGGTGTTCGAGCGCAGCTTCCACGCCGGACAGCGGCATTCGGAACTCGCGCTGCCGGCGCTGCGCGAACTGCTGCGGCAGTCGGCGCTGGAGATGCACTCGATCGACGGCGTCGCCTACGGCGCCGGTCCCGGATCCTTTACCGGACTGCGCATCGCCTGCGGCATGGCGCAAGGCCTGGCTCTGGCGCGCGATTTGCCTGTGGCCGGCATCGGCACCTTGCTCGCTCTGGCCGAGAACAGCGGCGCGCACCAGGTGATCGCCTGCCTCGATGCGCGCATGGGCGAGGTGTACCATGCCGTTTATCGCAACAGCGGCGGCGCATGGATCGAAATACATGCCCCCGGGCTATACCGGCCCGATGCCGTGCCGCAGGTCGAGGGCGGCGATTGGTTCGCGGTCGGCAGCGGATTTCGCGTGCACGGGCCGGCGCTGGCGCGGTGTTACGGCGGCGCGATCTCGCGCACCGATGCCGATGCCGTGCCGAACGCGGCGGCGATGTTGCGCCTCGCGACGCGGGTGTTTGCAGACGGGCAGGGAGGCGACGCGGCGGCGGCCGTGCCGCTGTACGTGCGTGACAAGGTTGCATTGAAGGCGAGCGAACGATGAGCGCGGTACTCAAGCCCGTGATCGAACTGCGTGCGATGGTCGAGGCCGACCTGCCCGCGGTGCTGGCGATCGAGAACGCGATCTACGCCTTTCCCTGGACGCCGGGCAATTTTCGCGACTCGCTGGTCGCCGGCTACAGTTGCTGGGCCTATGTGCGCGACGGCGAGTTGATCGGCTATGCGGTGGTGATGCTGGCGGCGGACGAAGCGCATTTGCTCAACCTCAGCATCGCCGCGTCCAGGCAAAGGCAGGGCCACGGCAGCGAGTTGTTGCATCGTGTTTGCGCCTGCGCCCGCGGTAACGGCGCGCGGCTGGTTTTACTGGAGGTGCGGCCGTCCAACCTTGCCGCATTGCGGCTGTATGAGCGTCACGGATTCCAGCGGGTAGGTTTGAGGCGCGAGTATTATCCTGACCAGGGCGGCCGCGAGGACGCGCTGATATTCAGTCTGCCGCTATGAGTTCGCGCCGGGAATTGTTTCTCGAAGAAATGGGATTGACCCCGCTGTGGCGGCTTAAGGGGAAGGAAGAACCGGCCGAAGAGGCGCGAATTCCCGCGGCACCCGCCGCCGCGAGCCGCGGCGGCAGCGCGGAGCTGCCGCGATCCCCGGTCAGCGCGGACGATCGCGCGGCGCACATCGCGCGCATGGACTGGAGTGAACTCAAAGCGGCGGTGGCCGCTTGCTCCGCCTGCGGCCTGCGCAAGACCTGCACCCAGACCGTGCTGGGCGTAGGCGACGAGCAGGCCGACTGGCTGCTGGTGGGGGAGGCCCCGGGTGCGGAAGAGGACGCGCGCGGCGAGCCTTTCGTCGGGCAAGCGGGGAAGCTGCTGGACGGCATGCTTGCGGGCATCGGCTTGAAACGCGGGCTGGATGTGTATATCGCCAATGTGCTCAAGTGCCGGCCACCGGGAAACCGCAATCCGGAGCACGCGGAAGTGGAGCGGTGTTCGCCGTTTCTTGCGCGCCAGGTCGCTCTGATCCAGCCCAGGCTGATACTCGCCATGGGGCGTTTCGCCTGCCAGACGCTGCTCGGCACCGATGCGAGCATCGCCTCGCTGCGCGGCCGGGTGCACCGCTATCAGGACGTGCCGCTGATCGTTACCTATCATCCGGCTTACCTGCTGCGCAATTTGCCGGACAAGGCGAAGGCCTGGGAAGACCTGTGCTTCGCACGGACTACCATGGCTGGTTTACGGGAACCAGCCTGAGCGTGCGCCGCGGCGCCTTGAAATCCGCGTGCGCATCCCCACCTAAGCTGCAGATCTTTTCCAGGAGAATTCTCGTGCGCAAACTATTGGCAATACTGCTGGCCGCGACGGTGCTGGGCCTTTCCGGCTGTGGTTACAACGACATGCAGCGCGGCGACGAACAGATCAAGGCGGGCTGGTCCGAAGTGCTGAATCAGTACCAGCGCCGCGCCGATCTGGTGCCTAATCTGGTCAACACGGTCAAGGGATTCGCGGCGCAGGAGCAGCAGATCCTGATCCAGGTGACCGAAGCGCGCTCCCGCGTGGGCAGCATCCAGGCGACCCCCGAGCTGATCAACGATCCGGCGGCGTTCGCCAAATTCCAGCAGGCGCAGGCCGGCCTGTCCAGCGCGCTCTCGCGGCTGTTGGTGGTATCGGAAAATTATCCGCAACTGAAATCGGATGCGAATTTCCGCGATCTGCAGGCGCAGCTCGAAGGCACGGAGAACCGCATCGCGGTGGCGCGCAACCGTTACATCAAATCGGTGCAGGAATACAACACGCTGATCCGCACCTTCCCGAATAATCTCACGGCCATGATGTTCAGCTACCAGGTCAAGCCCAATTTTGCGGTCGAGAACGAGAAGGCGATCGCGGCGCCGCCGGTCGTGAGCTTTGACAAGCCCGCCGCTGCTCCGGCCCCAACCCCGGCTCCGGCCAAGTAGCTTGCGCCATGGCCTGTGCCGTACGGGCGCGTATCGATCGGCCGATATGCCGGCCCGGTACGGTTTGATCCGCGGCGGAACTTTCATGCGCGCTCTGCTGCGCTGTGTCGGCATCCTGGCGCTGGTATTCGCGTCGGGCGCCGGCGCGGCGGACAGCGTCGCCGTGCCGCCGCTCAAGGCGCGGGTCACCGACCTCACGGGCACGCTCAGCGCCGGTGAGCTTGCCGCGCTCGACGGCGAACTGCGCGCCTTCGAACAGAAGAAAGGCAGCCAGATTGCGGTGTTGCTGCTGCCGAGCACCCAGCCCGAAGCCATAGAGCAATACTCGATGCGCGTCGCCGAAACCTGGAAAATCGGCCGCGCGAAAGCCGATGACGGCGTGATCCTGGTCATCGCGAAAAACGATCAACGCCTGCGCATCGAGGTCGGCTACGGCCTCGAGGGCGTGATTCCCGACGTGACGGCGAAGCGCGTCATCCGCGAGGTGATCGCGCCGCATCTGCTCGCCAACGATTTCTATGGCGGCATCCGCGACGGCACCCAGGCGCTGATGAAATTGATCGACGGCGAGACGCTGCCGCCACCGGCGCAGTCACAGGCGCCAAAACTCGACGATTACCAGTCGCTGTTCTTCGTGCTGCTGGTGTTCGTCGTCATGGCGGGCGGCGTGCTCAAGGCAGTGCTCGGGCGCACGCTCGGCTCCGCCGCCACGGGTGTGGCGGCAGGCGTCGCGGCCTGGCTGTTTGCGGGTGCGCTGGCGATGGCAGTGATAGCTGGCTTCTTTGCATTCATAGCCACACTGGCTATGGGCAGCGGCGGCCGCAGCTATCCTCCGGGCGGCTTCGGTGGCGGCGGATGGGGCGGTGGAGGGGGCGGCGGGGGCGGCGGAGGTTTCGGCGGCGGAGGCGGCGGTTTCGGCGGCGGCGGAGCCTCGGGCAGTTGGGGGAACAACTGATGCAGTGGAAGCGCCTGTTGCGGCACCTGCTATCCGACCAGTGGTCGGTGCGGCGCGCGTTTCCGCAGGCGGCAATGCGTGCGATTCGCGACCAGATCGGCGCGCAGGAAAATCGGCATGGCGGCGAGTTGCGCTTCGCGGTGGAGGCCGGGCTGCCGCTGCTGCACTTGTGGCGCGGACAGGGCGCGCGCAGCCGGGCGGTGGAGTTGTTTGGCCAATTGGGCGTCTGGGATACCGAGCACAACAGCGGCGTGCTGATTTATCTGCTGCTGGCGGACAAGCAGGTGGAAATCGTCGCCGACCGCGGCATCCACCATAGAGTCGGCACCGCGGCGTGGGAGGCGATCTGCGGTGAGATGCAGCGGGCGTTCGCCGCCGGACGCTTCGAGCAAGGCGTCTGTTTCGGTGTGGCGGCGATCAGCGATTTGCTTGCCGCGCATTTTCCGCCGGGAGGCGGGCGGGGCAACGAGTTGCCGAACGAACCGGTGGTGCTGTGAACAGATGGCGCACAATCCGCGATCGAAATATATCTTCCCGATAAGCTGCTGATTTGCTTGATGCCCTTGCCGAGTCGGCGCAAAATGCTGGCTTACAGACCGAGACCGGCGCTTTGGCCGTATACTTCGAACTTCAACTCCCCGCAGCTGGAAGGATGACAAATTGGCAAAACCTAACTACCAATATGAAAAGCGCCAGAAGGACCTAGCGAAGAAGAAAAAGCAGGAAGAGAAACGGCTGCGCAAGTTGGAGAAAAACACTGTTCCAGTTGCGGACAATCCGGACCAGGCGCCGGCGCCAGTTCCTACGCCCGAGGGTGGGGAGCCCGCGTAGCCGATACGGCGGCTTTGGACCTGCTTGTTGCCTGGAGGTTCATTTGCGCGGGGGTGCTGCAAAAATTCCCCTGAAGTAACACTTCTTACCATTTCCACACCGCCGCAAACACCCTATAATCGCGCCCTGCGCCTGTCGCCGGCTACTCGCGATACTTTCCGCCCGCCGGACCATCGCCAATTGCACCCTATCCCGTCGGCTTCGCGTTCAATTTGAGCGGAACAACACCGCTCGAGCGGCTTGAGACTAAGCCAAAGTTGCGTTTCCCGGCTATAGGGCTTGCGCACCGGATAAGGCGGTAGTTAGTCGGGTTTTGATGCAGCGCAATATCCGCGCCTGCGGCTGCGGTTAAACTCGCCGCGGTTGATGGGAAATTTTGCCGGGGAGAATCTTGAAAGAGTACTGGGCCTATGCTTGAAGCGCGACAACTCGAGTGCACGCGAGGCGAACGGCGCTTGTTCAGCGGGTTGAGCTTCAGGATCGGCAGCGGCCAGTTGCTGCGCGTGGCGGGCGCCAACGGCAGCGGCAAGACCAGCTTGCTGCGCATCATGTGCGGTCTGCTGGCGCCCAGCGCCGGGGAACTGCGTTGGCGCGGGCGGTCGATCCGCGCCGAGCGCGAGGAGTATTCGCGAAATCTGGTGTTCATCGGCCATCTCAACGCCCTGAAAGACGATCTCACCGCGCTGGAAAACCTCCAGGTCTCCGCGGCGTTAAGCGGCATGTCCGCGGACCCCGAGAGCGTGCTCGCCGGACTGGCGCGTTTCGGCGTGGCGCATTGCGCCGAGTTGCCGGCGAAAGTGCTGTCTCAAGGGCAGCGCCGCCGCGTCGCCCTGTCCAGGCTGGCGCTCTCCCCCGCGGTGCCGTTGTGGATACTCGATGAACCGTTTTCCGCTCTCGATGTCGGAGCAGTGGTGGAACTCGAACGTCTGCTCGCCGCGCACCTCGCGTCGGGCGGCATGGTGGTCCTGACTACGCATCAGGAAGTGCAGGTGGTGGCGCATGCGGTGCTGCGCGTCGATCTCGACGCGCATACTGCGGCATTGCTGGTCGCATGATCAGGGCGCTCGGTTGGGTACTGCGGCGCGACCTGCTGCTAGCCTTTCGGCGCCGCGGCGACGTGGTCAATGCGCTGGTGTTTTTTGTTATCGTGGTGAGTCTGTTTCCGCTGGGGGTGGGGCCCGAGGCCAGCCAGTTGCGCAATATGGCACCGGGCGTGTTGTGGGTTGCGGCGCTGCTCGCCTGCATGCTGTCGCTGGCGCGGCTGTTCGCGCCAGACCATCAGGACGGGACGCTGGAGCAGATGCTGCTTGCGGGCGAACCGCTGGTCATTCTGGTGGCGGGCAAGGTGATATCGCACTGGCTGATGTCGGGATTGCCGCTGGTGCTGATGGCGCCCTTGCTGGGTCTGCAATTCGACCTGGCGGGCGATGCGCTCGCCGTGCTGTGCGTGTCGCTGCTGATAGGCACGCCGGTGCTGAGTCTGATCGGGGCGGTCGGTGCGGCGCTGACTTTGGGCGTACGCGGCAGCGGCGTGCTGGTCGCGCTGCTGGTGCTGCCGCTGTATGTGCCGGTGTTGATCTTCGGCGCCGGCGCCGTGGGCGCGACTGCTGCCGGAACCGGGGCAGAGGCGCATCTGCTGCTGCTTGGCGGATTTTTGGCGTTGTCCGTGGTGCTCGCCCCCTGGGCCTGTGCCGCGGCCCTGCGCATAGCTATGGAATGAATGAGTAATGAGCAAATCGGGAAAATTCAGCTGGTATTATTTCTCCTCGCCGCAGAGCTTCTATCCGCTGGCGGGAACGCTGCAACCGGGGTTCGCCGCGCTGGCCGTGCTGCTATGCGCCGTGGGCCTGTACATCAGCTTTTTCGTCGCCCCCACGGACGCGCAGCAGGGAGAGTCGTACCGGATTATTTTCATCCACGTTCCGGCGGCCTGGATGTCGATGTTCCTGTATCTGGTGATGGGCTTCTGGTCCGGAGTCGGACTGGTGCTCAACACGCGGCTGTCGTCGATGGTGGCGACCGCGCTCGCGCCGACCGGTGCGCTGTTCACCTTCATCGCCTTGTGGACCGGCGCGCTGTGGGGCAAGCCGACCTGGGGCACCTGGTGGGTTTGGGACGCGCGCCTGACCTCGGAACTGATCCTGCTGTTCCTGTACATCGGTTTCATGGCGCTGCAGGCGGCGATTGACGATCAGCGCCGGGCGGACAAGGCGGGCGCGGTGCTCGCGCTGGTCGGCGTGATCAACATTCCGATCATCTATTTTTCGGTGAAGTGGTGGAGCACCCTGCACCAGGGCGCCTCGGTGAGCATGACCGGCGCGCCCACGATGGCGAAAACGATGCTGCTTGGGATGCTGATCATGGCGCTCGGTTTCTGGATGTATAGCATCGCCGCCACGCTGGCGCGGGTGCGCTGCGTGATACTCGAGCGCGAACGCCACACCGAATGGGTGGCGGCGGAAATAGGCGGGCAAAAATGAACTGGGGAAGCTGGCAGAATTTTCTGGCCATGGGCGGCTACGGCCTCTACGTCTGGGGCTCTTATGTTGTTACGCTGGTGGTGCTCGTAGCCGAGATCGTGGCGCTGGTGTCGCGCCGACGCGGCGTGATCGAGCGCCTTGCAAAATATTACGCAGCACGCAGGAGGGATCATGAAACCGAGGCATAAACGTTTTGTTCTGGTCGGGGTCGGCATCGCCGGGCTGGCGCTTTCAGCCGGGCTGGTACTTTCGGCGTTTCAGAAGAACCTGGTGTTCTTCTATACGCCCAGCCAGGTCGCCAGCAACGAGGCGCCGGTGGGAAAAAGCTTTCGCATCGGCGGCCTGGTTGAAAAAGGCAGCGTCAAGCGCGAGGCCGACGGCGTCAGCGTGCAGTTCGTGGTGACCGATACCGCCAAGAGCATTCCGGTGGTCTACCGCGGCATACTGCCGGACCTGTTCAAGGAGGGCAAAGGGGTGGTGACCCAGGGCAAGATCGGTCCGGACGGCAAGTTCCGCGCCGAGGAGGTGCTGGCCAAGCACGATGAAAATTATATGCCGCCGGCGGCCCAGGACGCGCTCAACCAGGCAACCGCCAAGAAAGCCGCAGAATCGGTGATGGCTTCGGAGAAAACAAAATAATGGCCGCCGAACTCGGTAACTTCGCCCTGATCCTGACGCTTTGCATTGCGCTGGCGCAGGGCACTCTGCCGCTCGTCGGCGCGGCGCGCGGCAACGCCGCGTGGATGGCGCTCGCGCGGCCGGCGGCGCAGGGACAATTGCTGTTCATCGCATTTGCCTTCGGCTGTCTCACCTACGCCTTTGTGACCAACGACTTCTCGGTGACTTACGTGGCGCAGCACTCCAACTCGCGGCTGCCGCTGGTGTATCGCATCGCCGGGGTATGGGGTGGGCACGAGGGTTCGCTGCTGCTGTGGACCTTGATGCTGGGCGTTTGGATGTTTTCCGTGAGCGTTTTCAGCCGCACCCTGCCCGAGGCGATGGTGGCGCGGGTGCTGGGCATCATGGGCCTGATCAGCGTCGGCTTTCTGTTGTTCATGATCATTGCCTCCAATCCGTTCGAGCGCCTGCTGCCTGCGGCCGCCGACGGGCGCGACCTCAACCCGCTGTTGCAGGACCCGGGCATGGTGTTTCATCCGCCCATGCTGTACATGGGCTATGTCGGTTTTTCGGTGGCATTCGCGTTTTCCATGGCGGCGCTGATCGACGGCCGCCTGGACGCCGCCTGGGCGCGCTGGTCGCGTCCGTGGACGACCGTGGCGTGGATGTTTCTCACCCTCGGCATCGCCCTCGGCAGCTATTGGGCCTACTATGAACTGGGCTGGGGCGGCTGGTGGTTCTGGGATCCGGTGGAGAACGCGTCGTTCATGCCCTGGCTGGTGGGCACGGCGCTGATCCATTCCCTGGCCGTGACCGAGAAACGCGGCGCGTTCCGGATCTGGACCGTGTTCCTGGCGATCCTCGCTTTCTCATTGAGCCTGCTCGGGACTTTCCTCGTGCGCTCCGGCGTGCTCACCTCGGTGCACGCCTTCGCCACCGATCCCAAGCGCGGTATATTCATCCTGGCTTTCCTCACCGTGGTCGTGGGCTCGTCGCTGACCCTGTTCGCCTATCGTGCGTCCAGAGTCGGGTTGGGCGGCCGTTTTGCCGCGGTCTCGCGTGAATCCATGCTGCTTACCAACAATGCGCTGCTGCTGGTGGCCACCGGGGCGGTGCTGCTGGGCACCCTGTATCCATTGGTACTCGACGCGCTGGGCCTGGGCAAGATCTCGGTCGGGCCGCCGTATTTCGAGACGGTGTTCGTGCCCTTGATGGCGCCGGCGCTGTTCCTGATGGGCGTCGGTCCGCTCGCCCGCTGGAAACAGGCCGCGGTGCCGGAATTGGCCGTGCGCCTGCGCTGGGCCATGGCGGTCAGTTTCGCCGCGGCAATCGCGATACCGCTCGCGTTCGGGCGCTGGAGCGCGATGATCGGTTTCGGTATTCTGCTCGCGACGTGGATCGTCGCCTCCAGCCTGGTCAGCCTCAAGGGGCAACTCGCAAACGCGCCCAAAGGAGGGCTGGTCTCGCGGCTGGGGCAATTGCCGCGCAGTTACTACGGTATGCTGTTGGCGCACCTGGGCGTGGCGGCGTTCATCGTCGGCGTAACCCTGGTCAAGGGCTATGAGGTCGAGTCCGACGTGCGCATGACGGTGGGCGACACGGCGCATCTCGCAGGCTATGCCTTCCGCCTCACGGCCATCAACGACGTGAACGGGCCCAATTACAACGGCACGCGCGGAACCGTCGAAGTCACCAAGAACGGCAGCTTGGTGGCGACGCTGAACCCGGAAAAGCGGATGTATACCGTGCAGAACATGCCCATGACCGAGGCGGCGATCGACCACGGTATGACGCGCCACCTGTATGTCGCTTTGGGCGAAGCGATCGGTCCGAAGGTCTGGATCGTGCGCCTGTATTACAAGCCATTCATCAGCTGGATCTGGAGCGGTTGCCTGCTGATGGCTTTCGGCGGCCTGCTTGCAGCCATCGACCGGCGTTATCGCGTCAGGGCGCGCGCGGACTCGGCGCAGGCGACGCGCGCCGCTGGCCTCAAAGCATCCACGGCGGGCTGAACCATGCTGCGCGCGCGTTATCTGATACCGCTGGCGGTATTCGTGGTGATGGTGGTGTTCCTCGGCATCGGGCTGAAGCTGGATCCGCGCGAAGTGCCTTCGCCGCTGATCAATAAGCCGGCGCCCCCGTTCGTGCTGCAGCAGCTGCACGCGCCGGACAAGACCTTCTCGCAGAAAGACATGCTGGGCAAGGTGTGGATGCTGAACGTGTGGGCCTCATGGTGCGTGGCCTGCCGCGAGGAGCATCCGACCCTGGTGGAGTTCTCGCGCAGCGGCGCGGTTCCGATCTTCGGTCTGAACTACAAGGACGAACGCGCCGACGGCATTGCCTGGCTCGCGCGCCTGGGCAATCCCTATCAGCTTTCCGCCTATGATCGCGAGGGCCAGGTCGGCATCGACTACGGCGTATACGGCGTGCCGGAAACCTATGTCATCGACAAGGCCGGGGTGATCCGCTACAAGCGCATCGGCGTCGTCACGCCGGAAATCGTGCGCGACAAAATTCTGCCGTTGGTGAAGGAGTTGAACGGAAATGGCTAAACTGCTCGCCCTGCTGCTGGGGCTGTTTCTTGCGGTCTCGTTGCCGGCCAAGGAAGCGCCGCCGGCCGCGGCTGATCCGGCCCTGGAGCACCGCCTCGTCGTGCTGACCGAACAGCTACGCTGCCTGGTGTGCCAGAACCAGTCGATCGCCGATTCGCACGCCGAGCTCGCGATCGACCTGAAGAACCAGGTGCGCGAGAAACTCAAACAAGGCGAAAGCGACGAAAAGATCATGGAGTACATGGTGGCGCGCTACGGCGATTTTGTGCTTTACCGGCCTCCGGTCAAGGCGACGACGTTTCCCCTCTGGTTCGGCCCGTTTGCCCTGCTGCTGGCGGCGATCGCCGGCCTGTTTTACTACATCGTGCGCCGGCGGCATTCCGCGCCGCCGCCGCCCTTGAGCGAGGCGGAGCAGGCGCGCGTGCGCGCCCTGCTCGAAGCGAATGAGGAGCGCTCATGACCCAATTCTGGGTGTATGCCGCGCTGCTGACCGCAGTGGCGCTTGCGATCCTGGTCACGCCGCTGGTGCGCAACCGTACCCGGACCGGTCCCGCGATATCGCGCGAGGCATCCAACCTGACGGTATTTCGCGATCAGCTCGCGGAATTGGATGCTGACCTGGCGGCAGGCACCATCGGCCAGGACCAGTGGGAGGCCGCCCGTGGCGACCTGCAACGCGGATTGCTGGAGGACGCCGCTGCTCCCGCGGTTGCTGCGGCTCCCGCGATGACCCGTTCCAAGGCGGTGACCATCGGTGTGGCGATCGCGGTGCCACTGATCGCGGTATTGGCCTATCTGGGATTGGGCAACCCGCAGGCGCTTGATCCGGCCAAGGTGAGCACAGCGCAGGGCGCGCCGCACCAGCTGACGCCGGAGCAGATCGAATCCATGGTCGCGCGCCTGGCCGAGCGGCTGGATTCGAACCCGGACGATCTCGAAGGCTGGATCATGCTGGCGCGCACCTACAGCGCTATGGGACGCCACGACGAGGCGGCAAAGGTTTTCGCCAAGGCCGAAACCCGGTTTCCGCAGAATGCACAGCTGCTGGCCGATTACGCCGACAGCCTCGCCATGGCGCAGGGGCAGACCCTGGCCGGCAAGCCGGAAGCGCTGGTGCAGCGCGCGTTGAAAGCGGACGGCAACAACCTCAAGGCCCTCGCTCTGGCGGGAACGGTGGAATTTGAAAAGCAGAATTTTGCCAAGGCGGCGGAATACTGGAAGCGGATGTTGCCGCTGCTGCCAGCGGATTCCGAGATGGGGAATTCGGTCCGCGCCAGCATCAAGGAGGCCGAGGACAAGCTCGGGGCGGCGCCCAGATCTGTGGTTGCGATCGCGCCGGCGGCGTCGACCGCGCCGGCTGCAGCCAGTGGCGCCCGGCTCAGCGGAACCATCAAGCTTGCGCCCGCGCTGGCGGCGCGCGCGGCGCCTGACGATACGGTGTTCGTGCTGGCGCGACCGGCGCAAGGCTCGCGCATGCCGCTGGCCGCGGTGCGCGTAAAGGTGAAGGATCTGCCGCTGGCGTTTTCATTCGACGATTCGATGGCGATGAGTCCCGAGGCCAAGCTCTCCAATTTCGCCGAGGTGGTGGTGGCCGCGCGTGTGTCCAAGTCGGGCAATGTGATGCCCGAGGCGGGGGATCTGGAGGGCGTGAGCAAGCCGGTGCGTCCGGGAACTGCGGGCCTGAGCGTCGAGATCGCGAAGGAAATCCGCTAGGCGCAGGGCCAGATACAGGTCCCGATTGCGCTCGGTTGCTACCGGCGGCCGCGGAAAAAGGGAAAGGTAGCACGGGGGGTCCATAAAGATCACCGATTGCGTACGGGCGGGTTCTCGCCCGTACGCAAGCGGCGATCCGCGCGGACGGTCTGCGGTCCGCGCAAGCTCAAGCGCGACAGTTCGAATTATCCTCCGATGTATGGCGGGGCCGCCAAGCGGCGATTGCGCGCTGCGCGCGCCAACCGTTATTTCTGTACGGATGAAAAGCGTATCCGTACAGAAATAACGGTTATTGGTAAAAGCCACTACAGCTTGGGGTTGTTTTCTTGCAAGTTTGAACGCAACACACCCGCGAACGCGCCTAATGCTTCTCCATCCCGATCAGGTGCAGCGAGTCTTGCCGGCGCTGATTGCGCTTGTGCAGCCGGATCACGAGCAGCATGGTGAGGCTGACGAAGGTGCCGAACAGCACGATGATGGTGTTGATGCCGAAATTGGCGCGGATCATCAGCGCATACAGCGCCAGCATCAGCAGGATATTCAGGTTTTCGTTGAAGTTCTGCACCGCGATCGAATGCCCCGCGGAGAGCAGCACGTGGCCGCGGTGCTGCAGCAGCGCGTTCATCGGAACGACGAAGAAACCGGCCAGCGCCCCGACCAGGATGAGCAGGAAATAGACCAGCGGCATCCAGGTGACGAATATCAGCGACATCACCGCGAAGCCCATGGCCACGCCGACCGGAAGCACCTGCAACGATTTCTTCAGCGGGACCATGCGTCCGGCGAGCACCGCGCCGAGCGCGACACCCAGCGCGACGATGCCCTGCAGGATCGCGCCTTGGCTCAGGGGCATGTCCAGCCTGCGTTCGGCCCACCTGAGCACGATGAACTGCAGCGTGGCGCCCGCGCCCCAGAACAGGGTGGTGACGGCGAGCGAAATCTGTCCCAGCTTGTCGCGCCACAGGGTGCTGAAGCACTGGACAAAATCCCTGACCATGATGATCGGGTTGCGCGTCTGATCGTGGTAGCGTGCGCCGGTGTCCGGGATGCGCAGGTTGAATATCGCCGCAATCAGATAGAACAGCGAGATCACCAGAATCGCGGCTTCGGGCGGCGTGTCTATGCCGGTGTCGATGTGCGGCAGATCGATGGACAGCAACAAGGCGGAGACGCGGGGGTTGATGAGGGCGCCGCCGAGCATGGTGCCGATGATGATGGAGGCCACCGTGAGGCCCTCGATCCAGCCGTTGGCGATCACCAGCTGCCGCGGCGGCAGCATCTCGGTGAGTATGCCGTATTTGGCCGGCGAGTAAGCGGCCGCGCCCAGGCCGACCACCGCGTAGGAGGTCAGCACTACCAGGTGGGAACTGATTCCGAGCGGCATCAGATATTCGTAAAAGAACATCAGCGCGCAGCCGAGAATCTTGATGGTGTTGGTGATGAACATCACCTTGCCCTTGGGCAGGGAGTCGGCGAAGGCGCCGACGAAGGCCGCGAGCACCACATAGGACACGGTGAAGAAGAATTTCAATAGCGGCGTCATCCACGCCGGGCCGTGCAGCTCGACCAGCAGCGCGATGGCCGCGATCAGCAAGGCATTGTCCGCCAGCGACGAAAAGAACTGCGCCGCCATGACGGTGTAAAAACCGCGGTTCATCTATGGGGAATGATGGGGTCGGATGGTATGTTTGGAATCAGCGGGTCTTATACCACGGCGCCGTCTTCGATCGAGAATAATGCTCATCAGCTGTTTTTGTGCGGCGATATATGATTCAATAAGAACCCGCAGCAAAAGTCCTTTTGTTGCGGCCCGGTTTAGGGGAGCACGAGGGGAGTTATCCCCCTTGTTTCGTTAAAGCGCTAAGGCCGGATAATACAGGAAACGAATCGTCGGGCGGGTGCGCAGATGGCTGACAGAAGATTGCCGGGGTTTGATGCTTCGGGCCGACCGGCGAAATAGATGCCGCGCCCGATACGCGCCAGCTTCAGCCTGTCCGCCCTGAGAAACAATCTTGGGGTTGCGCGGCGCCATGCGCCCAAGGCCAGGATCTGGGCGGTGGTGAAAGCCGATGCCTACGGTCACGGCCTGCTGCGCGCGGTGCAGGCGCTGGCTGGCGCCGACGGCTACGCCTTGCTGGACCTGAACGAGGCGGTGCGCCTGCGCGAGGCGGGCATCGCCAAGCCCCTTTTGCTGCTTGAAGGCGTGTTCCAACCGGCGGACCTGGCGCTAGTCGATCGCTATGCGCTGACGCTGGTGGTGCACGACGTGGAGCAGATCGTGATGCTCGAACGCGCCCGCCTGTCCTCGCAAGTCGCGGTATCGCTCAAGCTGAATACTGGATTGAACCGTCTGGGCGTTGCCGCAGGCCAGGTTCGCGCGGCCTACAGCCGGCTGAAAGCGAGCGGTAAGGTCGCGACGCTATCGCTGATGACGCATTTTGCCGATGCGGATGGCGCTTCGGGCGTCGCCGTGCAGATGGCGCGCTTTGCCGAATGGACCGCGGGCTTGAACGCTGAAGCGTGCCTGGCCAACTCGGCCGCGATTCTGCGCTATCCCGAAACTCATGTGGATTGGGTGCGGCCCGGTATCATGCTCTACGGCTGCTCGCCTTTCGCCGACGTCAGCGCCGAAGCGCTGGGCCTGCGGCCGGTGATGACGCTCGCGAGCGAAATCATCGCGGTGCAGGACTTGAAACCAGGGGATCGCGTCGGCTATGGCGGCACCTTCGAGGCGCGGCGGCCCATGCGCATAGGGGTGATCGCCTGCGGTTATGCCGACGGCTATCCGCGCCATGCGCCCGGGGTTCCCGATCAGGCCACGCCGGTCGTGGTTGCCGGTACGCGCACGCAGACCGTGGGCCGCGTATCCATGGACATGCTCTGCGCGGACCTGAGCGCGATCCCGCACGCCCGAGTCGGCAGCCCGGTGATCCTATGGGGCGAAGGCCTGCCGGCGGACGAAGTCGCCGCCGCCGCCGGTACGGTCAGCTACGAACTGTTGTGCGCGCTCGCTGCACGCGTGCCCCAAGTGGAAACCGAATAGACATGGCCAAGCCAAAATCCGTCTACACCTGCACCGAGTGCGGCGGCAGTGCGCCCAAGTGGCAGGGGCAATGCCCGAATTGTTCCGCCTGGAATACGCTGATCGAAACCGCTGCCGAGGCGGCGTCGACGCATCGCTACAAAAGCGTTGCGGCCGCATCCAGGCTGCAGAAACTGGCCGAGGTGAGCGCGCGCGAGGCGCCGCGCCTGCCCACCGGCGTGGCCGAGTTCGACCGCGTCCTCGGCGGCGGCTTGGTCGCGGGGCAGGTGGTGCTGATCGGCGGTGATCCGGGAATCGGCAAGTCGACGCTGTTGTTGCAGGCGCTTGCCGCGATGAGCGGCGGGCATCTTGCGGTCTACGTCAGCGGCGAGGAGTCGGCCGAGCAGGTCGCCCTGCGCGCCACCCGCCTCGGACTGGATTCGGGCGGCTTGCAGTTGCTGGCCGAGATCAATCTGGAAAGAATCCAGGCGGTTCTTGCTGAGGCGAAACCGGAAATCGTGGTGATCGATTCGATCCAGACGCTTTATTCCGATGCACTCTCCTCGGCGCCGGGATCGGTGGCGCAAGTGCGGGAGTGCGCGGCGCAGTTGACGCGTATCGCCAAGCAGACCGGCATGACCATCGTTTTCATCGGTCACGTGACCAAGGAGGGCGCGCTCGCCGGACCGCGGGTGCTGGAGCATATCGTCGACACCGTGCTCTACTTCGAGGGCGATACGCACCAGAGCTTTCGCCTGATCCGCGCGTTCAAGAATCGCTTCGGCGCGGTGAACGAGCTCGGTGTGTTCGCCATGACCGACAAGGGGCTGAAAGGCGTGTCCAACCCTTCGGCATTGTTCCTGTCGCAGCACGATGCACAGGTGGCGGGCTCCTGCGTGCTGGTGACGCAGGAAGGCACGCGTCCTTTGCTGGTCGAGATTCAGGCCCTGGTCGATGCGGCGCACGCGCCCAATCCGCGGCGCCTCTCGGTCGGCCTGGAGCAGAACCGGCTGGCCATGCTGCTCGCCGTGCTGCACCGGCACGCGGGCATCGCCTGCTTCGACCAGGACGTGTTCGTCAACGCGGTGGGCGGGGTGAAAATCAGCGAACCGGCCGCGGATCTTGCCGTGCTGCTTGCCATCGTGTCGTCGCTGCGCGCCAAGCCGCTGCCGCAAAAGCTGGTGGTGTTCGGCGAAGTGGGGCTGGCAGGGGAAATCCGTCCGGCGCCGCGCGGGCAGGAGCGGCTGCGCGAGGCGGCCAAGCTCGGCTTCACCCAGGCGATCATTCCCAAGGCGAATCTGCCGCGGCACGCGATCAGCGGCCTGGAAATCATCGCGACCGACCGCGTCGAGGACGCAGTCGCGCGCCTGCGCTAGGGCTGTTTCACCAGGTCTGCGGCGCGCACGCCGCTGCGCACGGCGGCTTCCAGCGTGGCCGGATAGTCGCTGGCGGTATAGTCGCCCGCCAGGTAAAGCTGCTCGACCGCAGTCCGGTTTTCGGGACGGACGATACCCGGACGGCAGGAAAACGTGGCGCGCTTTTCCGCGATCACGCGCGACCACAACGGAGCAGGCAGTCCGGGCAGGAAAGCGGCGAGTTCGCGGTGTATGGACGCCGCCAGCACGTCCTGGGATGCGCTCTGGTGCGCGCCGCGCGCGCTGATCACCGCCGCTAGCAATCCCGGGATGGCGTTCAGCCGGCCCCGATCGAATACCCACTGGATGTTGCCGCCGTCGAAGCCGGTCATCGCCTGCGGCATGGCGACCGCCTGCGGATATTGCAGATAGCAGGTGTAAATCGGTTCGTAGGCGAGCGCGGCCACGCTCTGGCGCACAGGCGCCAACGCGGCGAACCGATCGAGCAGGGGGGCGAGCTGATGCGGCCCCAGTGCGAGGATGACATGGCTGTAGCGCTCCGGCCCCGCGTCAAGCATGAACCCGCTTTCGGTCTGGTCCAGGCTTCGCACCGGCGTTCCCGGCAGCACCGAGCCACCGTTGGCGCGCACGAATTGCGCCGCGGGCTCGGGAAACAGCTGGCCGAGGTCGGTGCGCGGGATCAGAAAATCGCTCGCTTCGCGCGCGTCGTCCAGAGCGTCGCGCAACACGTTGAGAAAGGTCTGCGCCGAAGCGCAGGCGGCCGGGGTATTGAGGGCGGATACGCACAAGGGTTCCCACAGGTAGCGCGTGAGCGCGCCCGCTTGCCCGTGCCGCGCGAGCAATTCCGCGACCGGCAGGTCGGCAGCGACGCGATAGCCGGTGCTGCGCATCGCCCGCATGAAGCGCAGGGCGGCCAGGCGTTCGCGCCAGCTTATGCCGCGTGCGGCGAGCAGGGCGGCGGCCAGATGCAGGGGCGCGGGAAGGCGCGGCGCGCGCAGGCTGAACCTGCCCGGGTATTCGATGGCGAGCGGCGAGCGCAGCAGCAGTTTGTCCGGTTCGGCGCCGACCGCGCGCATCAGGCGCAGGGTTTCGCGGTAGGCGCCGATCAGGATGTGCTGGCCGTTATCGAGTTTGGCGCCTTCGATTTCGAGCGAGCGCGCACGGCCGCCCAGATGCCGCGCCGCTTCAAATACGCTGACCCGGATGTTTGCCTGAGCCAGCGTCACTGCCGCGGCCAGGCCGGCCCAGCCGGCGCCTATGACGGCGACGTTCACGCCGTGATCCAGGTCTTCCAGGCGATCCACAGCTTGCGCACCGGCGTCAGCGCGGTGCGCTGGCTGAGCACCTTGCAGCCGTCGTCCGCGATTTCCCTGAGCAGGGTGCGGTAGATCGCCGCCATCACCAGACCGGGCCGCTGCGCCTTGCGGTCCAACTGCGGCAACTGTTCGAACGCCTCGGTGTAGTAGCGCTCCGCACGTTCGATTTGAAACGTCATCAGGCGCACGAAATTGTCTGTCTGGCGTGCATGCAGGATGTCGGCTGCGCTTACGTCAAATTGCCGCAACTCGGCGAGCGGCAGATAGATGCGCCCCTTGCGGCTGTCTTCGCCTACGTCGCGGATGATATTCGTCAACTGAAACGCGAGGCCCAGCGTGTGCGCGTAGGTGAGGGTGCGCTTGTCGCGGTAGCCGAAGATGGAGGCGGCAAGCAGTCCCACCACGCCGGCGACGCGGTGGCAATACTGTTCCAGCGCGGCGAAATCGGGGTACCGGTTCTGGTCCAGGTCCATCTCCATGCCGTCTATGATCTCGGCCAGGTGTTCGTGCTTGATGCCGAAGGGTGTGAGGGCGGGTTGCAGTGCCCGCGTCACCGGATGCTGCGGTTCGCCCGCGTACAGCCGGGCGAGCTCCTGCCGCCACCAGGCAAGCTTGGTGCGCGCCAAGCCGCTGTCTGCGCATTCATCGACGACATCGTCCACCTCGCGGCAGTAGGCGTACAGCGCGGTGATGGCGCGGCGGCGTTCCGGCGGCAGAAACAGAAAGGAGTAGTAGAAGCTCGATCCGCTCTGCGCTGCCTTGTGTTGACAGTATTCGTCTGGTTTCAAGGACATTCCGCTATCGTGTGATTCGAATCCGCGTGGCCAGCCTTTCGACAGCGTAGCATCAGTGTGCGAACGCCCGGTATAGCAGCAACGGCCAGTCATAGGCTTTCAATACTGGCCGGTGATGGTAGACGTCGCCCCCGGCATTGTCTATTTTTTCGAGGATGCGCAGGCCGCCCTGGACGATGGTGCGGATCTCCAGGCCGATGCGCCCCGGCAGAGCCCTGCCCAGTGGCGTCCCCGATTCCATCAGCGCGCGCGCACGTTCGGTCTGAAACCGCATCAAGTCCCGCCAGCGGCCGGACGCGTCGCGGCTCGCGATCTGGCCCTCGGTCACCTCGAATCGCCGCATTTCGTCCTGCGGCAGGTAGATCCGGTGTTTGCGCCAGTCGAGCTCCACGTCCTGCCAGAAATTGATCAGCTGCAGGCTGGTGCAGATCGCGTCGGAAAGCTTGAGGTTCTCTTCGCTTGCCGCGCCGAACAGATGCAGCAGCAGCCGGCCCACCGGATCGGCGGAACGTCGGCAGTAATCCAGAATCTCGGTGTAGTCGGCATAGCGCGTCTTGATTACGTCCTGTGCAAACGCATCGAGCAGGTCGTGAAACAACTGGAACGGCAATGCGTATTCGCGCACGACAGGTCCAAGCTCGGCAAAAATCGTATCCGCGGGGGCAGCTCCGGCCTCCAGTTGCCTTAGTTTCAGGCGATATCCATCCAGTAGCGCCAGACGCTGGTTCGCCGGCAAGTCGCCCTCGTCGGCAAAATCGTCCGCTGAGCGGGCAAAACGATAAATGACCGAGACCGGGTGGCGCAGCGGGGCCGGCAGCAACATTGACGCGACCGGGAAATTCTCGTAGTGGCCTACCGACATTGGCTTGAAATTCTTGGGGAATTGGCAAATCTTGGGCTGACAGTATAGGGGGAAATCGCGTAAAATTGCATCTGCGCCCAGGTGGCGAAATTGGTAGACGCAGCAGGTTTAGGTCCTGCCGCCGCAAGGCGTGGGGGTTCGAGTCCCTTCCTGGGCACCATGCCGTGCTGTTTAAAGAGCGGGTAACGAGAAGGGCGGTCGTTCCTATCGGTTCCCTGGTTTAGTTGCAGACTTTGAGGGATTTTGATGCAAACAAGTTTGGAGAATCTGGGCACGCTCGAGCGCCGCCTTAACATGGCTGTGGCGGTTGAGGAAATCGAGCAACAGGTGGGCGAACGGCTGAAAAAGCTGTCCCGTACCCTGCGCATGGCGGGTTTCCGTCCGGGCAAGGTGCCGATGAAGCTCGTCGCGCAGCAATACGGACCGCAGGTGCGCTCGGAGGTCATCGGCGACGCGGTGCAGAAGTCGTTCAGCGACGCGGTACGCGAGCAGAACCTCAAGGTCGCCGGTTATCCGCGCATCGAGCCCAAAGCGGGCGAGGCGGACGCAAAGAGTATCGAGTTCAGCGCCACTTTCGAGGTCTACCCGGAAGTGGTGCCCGGGGATATCGCCGCGAGCACGATCGAGCGCGCCGCGCTCGTCATAGGCGATGCCGAGGTCGACAAGACGCTGCAGATCCTGCGCAAGCAGCGCCAGCATTTCCATGCGGTGGAACGGCCTGCCGCAGTCGGCGATCGCGTGACGGCGGATTTCCTGGGCAAGATCGACGGCGCCGAGTTCAATGGCGGCAAGGCCAGCGATTTTGTCTTCGTGCTGGGCGAGAAGCAGATGCTGCCTGAGTTCGAAGCCAATGCCCTCGGCCTCGCGGCCGGCGGGAGCAAGACCTTCGCGCTGACGTTTCCAGCCGACTATCACGGCAAGGACGTGGCCGGCAAAGTGGCGAGCTTCGACCTGAGCGTAAAACTGGTCGAAGAAGCGCACCTGCCCGAGGTGGATGCCGAATTCGCGCGCTCGCTGGGCGTCGACGACGGTGATCTCGCCAAAATGCGCGCCGAAATCAAGGCGAACATCGAGCGCGAAGTAAAGAAGCGCGTGCAGTCGGATCTCAAGAACAAGGTCATGCAGGCGCTGCTCGACGCGACCAAGATCGAACTGCCCAAGGCCCTGGTCGAGATGGAAACGCAGCGCCTGGTACAGGCCACGCGTTCGGACCTGGAAGCGCGCGGCATGAAAATAGAGCAATTGCCGATCAATCCAGAGATGTTCGAGAAGCAGGCGCAGCGCCGTGTATCCCTCGGGCTGATCATCGCCGAACTGGTGCAGGCGCACGGCCTTGCGGCCAAACCGGAGCAGGTGCGCGCGCTGGTGGCGGAGCAGGCGGAGAGCTACGAGCAGCCCGACGAGGTGGTAAAATGGGTTTATTCGCAGCCTCAGCGCCTGTCCGAAATGGAAAGCTTGGCGCTGGAGGACAATGTCGTCGCCTGGGTGCTGGCGCATGCCAAGGTCGAGGAAAAGTCCGTGAATTTTGATGAATTTATGGGGAAAGCATGATGCAACCGGGCTGGAAGCCGCGCGCGGCGGGTTGGATGGAGCCGCAGTCCGGTATGGACGGGCCGCAAGGCCTGGGCCTGATTCCCATGGTCATCGAGCAAAGCGGCCGCGGCGAGCGCGCCTACGACATCTATTCGCGTCTGCTGAAGGAGCGGGTGGTGTTCCTGGTGGGCGTGGTGAACGAGATGACGGCCAATCTGATCGTCGCCCAGTTGCTGTTCCTCGAATCTGAAAATCCCGACAAGGACATCTCTTTTTATATCAATTCGCCGGGCGGCTCGGTGTCGGCCGGACTCGCCATCTACGACACGATGCAGTTCATCAAGCCCGACGTGAGCACCTTGTGCGTGGGCCAGGCGGCCAGCATGGGTTCGTTTCTGCTCGCAGCGGGGGCCAAGGGCAAGCGTTTCTGCCTGCCCAATTCGCGCATCATGATCCATCAGCCCATGGGCGGTTTCCAGGGCCAGGCCTCGGATATCGAAATCCATGCCAAGGAAATTCTGTATTTGCGTTCGCGCCTGAATGCAATGCTGGCCCAGCACACCGGCCAGAGCGTGGAAACCATCGCCAACGACACCGACCGGGACAATTTCATGTCGGCCGAGGAAGCGGTGAAATACGGTCTGGTGGACAATGTGCTGAGCAATCGTGCCGACACCAAGAAATGAGACCTAAATGAGCGATAAGAATACCGGCGAAAAGCTCCTGTACTGTTCCTTCTGCGGCAAGAGCCAGCACGAGGTGAGGAAGCTGATCGCCGGTCCTTCGGTGTTCATCTGCGACGAATGCATCGAGCTGTGCAACGACATCATCCGCGAAGAGACCAGCACAGACAAATCCGGCAAGACGGCCAAGTCCGATCTGCCGACGCCGAGGGAAATCTGCGAAATCCTCGACGAGTATGTGATCGGGCAGGAACTGGCGAAGCGCATCCTGTCGGTGGCGGTGTACAACCACTACAAGCGGCTCAAGCACCTGTCGAAGAACGACGAGATCGAGCTGGCGAAGTCGAACATCTTGTTGATCGGGCCCACGGGTTCGGGCAAGACCCTGCTCGCGCAGACGCTGGCGCGCTTGCTCAACGTGCCCTTCGTCATCGCCGATGCCACTACCCTGACCGAGGCGGGCTACGTCGGCGAGGACGTCGAGAACATCATCCAGAAGCTGCTGCAGAACTGCGATTACGACGTGGACAAGGCGAAGCGCGGCATCGTCTACATCGACGAAATCGACAAGATTTCGAGGAAATCGGACAACCCGTCGATCACCCGCGACGTCTCGGGCGAGGGCGTGCAGCAGGCCCTGCTGAAGCTGATCGAAGGCACCATCGCCTCGGTGCCGCCGCAGGGCGGCCGCAAGCACCCGAACCAGGATTTTGTCCAGGTGGACACGACCAACATCCTGTTCGTCTGCGGCGGCGCTTTCGACGGCCTGGAGAAGATTATCCGCAATCGCTCGGAGAAGAGCGGCATCGGCTTTGGCGCCGAAGTGCGCAGCCTCAAGGACAGCAAGGACATCACCGCGGTGCTGCGCGGGGTGGAGCCCGAGGATCTGATCAAGTTCGGCCTGATCCCGGAATTCGTCGGACGCATGCCGGTGATCGCCACGCTGGAAGAACTGGACGAAGCGGCGCTGATCCAGATTCTCACCACACCGAAGAACGCGCTGATCAAACAGTACCAGCGCCTGTTCAGCATGGAAGGTGCGGAGCTGGAAACGCGGCCCGCGGCGCTCTCGGCCATCGCGCACAAGGCGCTCGCGCGCAAGACCGGCGCCCGCGGTTTGCGCTCCATCCTGGAGCAGGTGCTGCTCGACACGATGTACGAGCTGCCGACGATGGAAAATGTCAGCAAGGTCGTCATCGATGAATCGACCGTGCTCGGCGAGGGCAAGCCGCTGCTGATCTATTCCGACCCGCCCAAGGTCGCCGGTTCTCTTTCCTGAGAGCGCCGACGGGGTTGAACTAATGCCCCGCGTCCCCATCTATTGATAAATATCCCGCCGAGGTAGCGCCATGTCCACTACTGAATATTCCTCCGATCCTGCCCAGTTCCCGCTGCTGCCGCTGCGCGATGTGGTGGTGTTCCCGCACATGGTGATTCCGCTGTTTGTCGGGCGCCCGAAGTCGATCAAGGCGATGGAAATCGCGATGGAAGCGGGCAAGAGCATCATGCTGGCGGCGCAGAAGTCCGCGGCCAAGGACGAGCCGGCCGCCGATGACATGTACCAGATCGGCTGCATCGCCAATATTTTGCAGATGCTCAAGCTGCCCGATGGGACGGTCAAGGTGCTGGTCGAAGGCAGCCAGCGCGCGGTGATCAAGGAAATCGAGGACCAGCGCAGCCATTATGTGGCCGTGGCCCGACCCGTGCCCGCTGACGCCAGCGACAATAACGAGGTCGAGGCGATGCGCCGGGCGCTGGTGACCCAGTTCGACCAGTACGTGAAGCTGAACAAGAAGATCCCGCCCGAGATCCTGACTTCGCTCGGCGGCATCGAGGAAGCCGGGCGTCTGGCGGACACCGTCGCCGCCCACCTGCCGCTGAAACTGGAACAGAAGCAGCAGGTGCTGGAGATGTTCGATGTCAAGGCGCGCCTGGAGCATCTGCTGGGGCAGCTTGAGACCGAAATCGACATCCTGCAGGTGGAAAAGCGCATCCGCGGCCGGGTCAAGCGCCAGATGGAAAAAAGCCAGCGCGAGTATTACCTGAACGAACAGGTCAAAGCCATCCAGAAGGAACTGGGCGAAGGCGAGGATGGCGCGGATCTCGACGAGATCGAGAAGAAGATCAAGGCAGCGCGCATGCCTAAGGACGCGCGCGCCAAGGCGGAGGCCGAGCTGAAGAAGCTGCGCCTGATGTCGCCCATGTCGGCGGAAGCCACGGTGGTGCGCAACTACATAGATATTCTGGTCGGACTGCCGTGGAAAAAGCGCAGCAAGATCTCCAAGGACATCGCCGCCGCCGAGCGTAGCCTGGACTCCGATCACTACGGCCTGGAGAAGGTGAAGGAGCGCATCGTCGAGTATCTCGCGGTGCAAAGCCGCGTGGACAAGGTCAAAGCCCCGATCCTGTGCCTGGTCGGCGCGCCCGGCGTGGGCAAGACCTCGCTCGGGCAGTCGATCGCGAAGGCGACCAACCGCAAGTTCGTGCGCATGTCCCTGGGCGGGGTGCGCGACGAGGCGGAGATCCGCGGCCACCGCCGCACCTACATCGGTTCCATGCCGGGCAAGATCCTGCAGAACATGACCAAGGTCGGCGTGCGCAATCCGCTGTTCCTGCTCGATGAAGTGGACAAGCTGGGCATGGACTTCCGCGGCGATCCGTCATCGGCGCTGCTCGAGGTGCTGGATCCGGAACAGAATCATACCTTCGTCGACCACTACGTCGAGGTCGAGTACGACCTGTCGGAAGTGATGTTCGTCGCCACCGCGAACACGCTCAACATCCCGCCGGCGCTGCTCGACCGCATGGAGGTGATCCGCCTCTCGGGCTATACCGAGGACGAGAAGATACACATCGCCACGCGCTACCTGCTGCCCAAGCAGCTGAAGAACAACGGGCTCAAGCTCGATGAGGTTTCGATCACCGAGTCCGCCATCCGCGATGTCATCCGCTACTACAGCCGCGAAGCGGGCGTGCGCAGCCTGGAGCGCGAGATTTCGAAGATCTGCCGCAAGGTGGTGAAAACGCTGGTGACCAAGAGCCGCGACAGCAAGATCGTCGTGACCGCGAAGAACCTGGATAAATTCCTCGGCGTGCGCAAGTACACCTTTGGCATAGCCGAAAAGAAGAATCAGATCGGACAGGTGACCGGGCTCGCCTGGACCGAGGTCGGCGGCGAACTGCTGACCATCGAGGCCGTGGTGATGCCGGGCAAGGGCAAGAGCATCACGACCGGCAAGCTGGGAGAGGTGATGCAGGAGTCGATCCAGGCCGCGCTCACCGTGGTGCGCAGCCGTTCCGCCAAATTGGGCATAGCCGAGGATTTCTACCAGAAGATCGATCTGCACATCCACCTGCCGGAAGGCGCCACGCCCAAGGACGGCCCCAGTGCCGGCATAGGCCTTTGTACTGCGATGGTATCGATCCTCACCGGCATTCCGGTGCGCGCCGATGTGGCGATGACCGGCGAAATCACACTGCGCGGCGAGGTGCTGCCCATAGGCGGACTGAAGGAGAAGCTGCTTGCGGCCCACCGCGGCGGCATCAAGACCGTGCTGATTCCGGAGGAGAACGTGAAAGATCTCACCGAGATCGCGGACAACGTCAAAAACCGGCTGGAAATCGTTCCGGTGAAATGGATCGACCAGGTGCTCGAACTGGCGCTGGAGCGCAGGCCGGAGGCGCTTGCCAGGAAAGACGACGCCGCGCCGATTGCGCCGGCCGCCGATGGTCAACCGGTAACCGGGGTTATCACACACTGAGCGCGCGCGGCAAGGTCCGGGAAAGCGCTTGACACGGCTGAATGGCGCTTGCTATAAAGGTTCCATGGCGGCCGCCAATTGCGACAAATATCCGGCCACGATCTCCCACCGACAGCGCACACACTCCAGTCTCTGACTTTCCATAGCCTATCCAAACAATAGAACAGGGGGTTCAACGTGAATAAATCCGAAATGATCGATCAAATTGCGAAGTCGGCGGACGTTTCCAAGGCGGCTGCGGGACGCGCACTGGATGCAACCGTAACGGCGATCAAGACCGCGATGAAGAAAGGCGGCATGGTGACGCTCGTCGGATTTGGCACGTTTTACGTAGGCAAGCGCGCGGCGCGCAACGGGCGCAATCCGCGCACCGGCGCCAGCATCAAGATCAAAGCTGCGCGGGTGCCGAAATTCCGCGCTGGCAAAGCGCTGAAAGATGCGTTAAACTAGCCCGCTTTTTGGACCAGAGCGCCCCGCGTTTCAATCGGTTCAAGAGGGTGCTTAGCTCAGTTGGTAGAGC